>ERZ826220.485-NODE-485-length-46711-cov-6.843214_pt1 | contig 46711 bp, 40 predicted proteins | sample MGYA00519927_ERZ826220 | MGnify/ENA primary metagenome ERZ826220 (study PRJEB31778, sample SAMEA3449225) | human gut metagenome | biome: human gut; feature: human-associated habitat; material: faeces | place: United Kingdom | collected 2010/2012 ... | reverse complement strand
CCGAGGTCGCCAAGTCAAAAATCGAGATGGGCAAGGCCGTCTTCGACCCCGCCCGCGAGCGCTCCAAGCTCAACAACCTTGCCGGCCGCGCGCCCGAGCGCTACGAGGCGCAGACCATCACGCTGTTCCGCCTCCTCATGAGCATGAGCAAGGCCGAGCAGCAGCGCTATATCAACGAACTCAAGGGCATCACGGTCTCGCAAAAGGCCCACGCCACTGCCGAGGCCTTCGACACGCCCTTCCCCCAGACTGCCAGCGTCGCCTGCCAGGGCGTTGAGGGCGCCTACAGCCAGATCGCCGCGTGCAAGCTCTTCGACGTACCCGATATCGCGTTCTTCGACACCTTCGAAGGTGTCATGCGCGCGGTGCGCGACGGATTCTGCGAGTTTGGCGTACTGCCCATCGAAAACTCCACCGCGGGCTCGGTCAACGCCGTCTACGACTTGCTCGCCCAGTTCGATTTCCATATCGTGCGCTCGCTGCGCCTCAAGATCGATCACAACCTGCTCGTCAAGCCCGGCACCAAGCTACAGGATGTTCGTGAGGTTTATAGCCACGGCCAGGCCATCGCGCAATGCGCCGGCTTTATCGAGGCGCACGATCTGCACGCCACCAAGTATCCCAACACGGCAATGTCGGCCGAGATGGTCGCCAACTCCGAGCGCACCGACGTCGCCGCCATCGCCTCGCGCAGTTGCGCGGCGCTCTACGGTCTGGAGGTGTTGGAGTCCAACATTCAGGACTCGGACAATAACTACACGCGCTTTGTCGTCATCAGCCGCGAGCCGCGCGTCTACCCCGGCGCCAACCGCACCTCACTCATGATCACCACGGCCAACGAGCCGGGCGCGCTCTATCGCGTGCTCGAGCGCTTCTATGCGCTCAACATCAACCTTATCAAGCTCGAGAGCCGCCCCATCCCCGGGCGCGACTTTGAGTTTATGTTTTACTTCGATCTGGACTGTCCCTTTGGCAGCAAAGCCCTCGACGACCTACTCGATTCCATCGATGACGTGTGCGAGAGCTTCACCTACTTTGGCAGCTACACGGAGGTGCTCTAGATGACTGACGTCGCCGCAACCCGCCCCTACGGCGTGCTGGGCCGCGTGCTGGGCCACAGCTACACCCCGACCATCTACAAGGAGCTCGCGGGGCTTGAGTACGTGCGTTTTGAGCGCGAGCCCGAAGACCTCGCCGCCTTTATAACGGGCGATGAGTGGGAGGGCACCAACGTGACCATTCCCTACAAGCGCGCCGTCATGGACTACCTGGACGAGCTGAGCCCGCTCGCCGAACGCATGGGCAACGTCAACACCATCACGCGTCTGCCCGATGGCCGTCTGCGCGGCGACAACACCGACTACTTCGGTTTCCAGTGCTTGGTCGAAGAGCTGGGTGTGGAGATTGCCGGCAAGAAGGCCCTCGTGCTCGGAGCCACCGGAGGCGCCGGCACCACGGCAAGTATGGTGCTGGGCGACCTGGGCGCAATCGTAGTGCCCGTGGGACGCACGAGCGAGGTCAACTACGACAACATCGCACGGCAGTCCGACGCCGCGTTGCTCGTCAACTGCACGCCTGCCGGCATGTTTCCCCACTGCCCCGACGCGCCTTGCACGCTCGAGGGCCTCGACGCGCTCGAGGGCGTCATCGATATCGTCTACAACCCCGCCCGCACGGGGCTCATGCTCGAGGCCGAGCGTCGCGGCATCCCCTGCATCGGCGGTTTGCTCATGCTTGTGGCCCAGGCAGCGCAGGCCGTCGAGCGCTATACCGGCCAGGTCACCCCACGCGAGCGCATCCTGGACGTGACGGAGCGCCTGTCACACCGCGAGCAGAATATCGCCCTGATCGGCATGCCGGGCTCGGGCAAAACCCGCGTGGGTGAGCAGATCGCGTTGCTCACCGGCCGCGAGCACATCGACCTGGACCGCGCCCTCGAGGAGCGCCTGGGCATGCCTTGCGCCGACTTTATCGTCGAGCGCGGCGAGTCGGCCTTCCGCGAGCAGGAAACGGCGGCCCTGGCCGACATCTCCAAGCGCAGCGGCCTGGTGCTTTCCACCGGCGGCGGCGTCGTCACGCGAGATGAGAACTACCCGCTGCTGCACCAAAACAGTCAGATTGTGATGCTCAACCGTAAGCTCGATGAGCTCGCCCACAAGGGTCGCCCCATCACCGCCCGCGACGGTATCGACAAGCTGGCCGAGCAACGCATGCCGCGCTACCGCGCCTGGGCCGACTACATCATCGACTCGCGCGACTGTGCAGCCAACACCGCCCGCGCCCTCCTCGACACCCTCCCGCCCGCTCTCTAACAAAAACCACCACAAAGGGGACAGGCACCTTTGTGGTGGTTTTACACTCCGCTGCACCGCCGCACCGCCCGACCAACCGCAAAGGAAGCCCATCATGAAAGCTCTCGTCATCAACGGCCCTAACCTCAACATGCTCGGTATTCGCGAGCCGGGCATCTACGGCAGTGACAACTACGACCGCTTGATCCAGATCTGCAAGGAGGCCGGCACCGCACAGAGCTTCGACGAGGTCGAGGTCTTCCAGTCCAACCACGAGGGCAGCATCGTCGACAAGATCCAGGAGGCATACGGCAAGGTCGACGGCATCGTCATCAACCCGGCTGCCTACACGCACACGAGCGTGGCGATCCTGGACGCCCTCAAGGCCGTCGCCATCCCCGCCGTCGAGGTCCACATCAGTGCCGTCGAGACGCGCGAGGACTTCCGCCAGGTAAGCTACGCCCGCCTGGCCTGCTTTGCCACCATCACCGGCGAAGGCCTCCAGGGCTACGCACATGCGTTGGAGCTGCTGAAAGAGCATCTGCTACACTAATCCATGGGACAAAATAATCAGGTTTGTTTGTCCCAAAGCTAAAGTAACTGTTCGATTGACATACAAAGGAGCATATCCATGTCCCAGTACGATTACCTCGTCGTCGGTGCCGGCCTTTCGGGCGCCGTCTTTGCCAATGCCGCCAAGCGCGCCGGCAAGTCGGTCCTGGTCATCGACCGCCGCGATCACATCGCCGGCAACATCTATACCGAGGACGTCGAGGGCATCCAGGTCCACCGTTACGGCGCGCATATCTTCCACACCTCCATGAAGGACGTCTGGAACTACGTCAACCGCTTCGCCGAGTTCAACAACTACGTCAACTCGCCGGTCGCCAACTTCCACGGCAACATGTACAACATGCCCTTCAATATGAACACCTTCGCCAAGATGTGGCCGGGCGTCGTCACGCCGGCCGACGCCAAGGCCAAGATCGCCGAGCAGGTGGCTGCCGAGAACATCGGCGAGCCGACCAACCTTGAGGAGCAGGCGCTGTCCCTCGTGGGCCGCGACATCTTCGAGACGCTCGTGAAGGGCTACACCGAGAAGCAGTGGGGCCGTGATTGCAAGGACCTGCCCGCGAGCATCATCAAGCGCCTCCCCTGCCGCTTTACCTACGACAACAACTACTTCAATGATCGCTATCAGGGCATCCCCATGGGCGGCTACACCAAGATGGTCGCCAAAATGTTCGAGGGCGTCGAGGTCCGCTGCGGCGTGGAGTACAAGGAGCTGATCGCCGCCGAGCCCGATATCGCCGCCAAGACGATCTACTGCGGCCCCATCGACGCGTTCTACGACTTTAAGCTGGGCACGCTGGAGTACCGCAGCCTGCGCTTTGAAACCGAGACGCTCGACGAGCAGGACCACCAGGGCGTGGCCGTGGTCAACTACACCGAGCGCGAGATCCCCTACACGCGCATCATCGAGCACAAGCACTTTGAGTTCGGCACGCAGGACAAGACAGTCATCACGCGCGAGTACCCGGCTGACTGGAAGCCCGGCGACGAGCCCTACTACCCCATCAACGACGCCAAGAACGAGGCCCTCTACAAGCAGTACGAGGAGCTGGCGGCGCAGGAGGGCGACGTGATCTTTGCCGGTCGCCTGGGCGGCTACAAGTACTACGACATGGACAAGGCCATCGCCGCGGCCTTCGAACTCGTCCGCAACGAGCTGGGCGTGGAGCCCACGGAGGCGTAAGGGCCCAAAACGGGCCTCTGCGCGAACCGAAAACAGCACAAGCAGGCACGCCAACGCCGGCAGGAGCAATTTCGCCCCTGCCGGCGTTTTAGTTTGGAGACGAAATTGGCTGTCCTGGCCATTATCTAATCGAGGATATAAGTTGACACGGCCTGCCGCAGGGGCAAAAACCGGAAGTATGCGGCAAATTCTAAACATGCCGAGCACACCGGGATACCGCAACGCCTCTACCTGCGGTTTCTTTGCACGAAAAGGGCGGTGTGCTCGGGGGCTCCGGAATTTGCCGCATACTTCGGGAATTACAGACCCAGATCGAAAGCCCACGCAGCAATGAAGGCATCCGCGACAACATCCAGTTGTCGCGGAAACGTCAAAGGGCCGTTGCCGGAGAACCGAACAACGACCCTTCTTTGTCATCGCCTCACGTAGAGTCCGCGATGACTGTATCACTGAGAACATTTTCCGTAACGTCAAACGGACCAACAGAACAACAAATGGCAATACGGCTGCTCGGATCCAGTCTCTAGCTAAAAACTAATGGTCGCTTTTTTCGAGGTCTTTGTCTTTAGCGGCATCTCCAAGATAATTCTGGCCGCTACAACGATATCCATTTCGCTTGATCCGCTCGTTGAATCACCGTGCAGTTCTGACATCCCGAAGCGATATGGGGCGCGCCCATGTCACTGTCATATTAAATTAACCAAAGAAGCCGTCACGTGCTGCTCCCCTCTACCAAATCTCGCAAACGATACGCGCACGACGAATCGAATTGATCGATAAGGAAGTCGAACACGACGCGCAAATCGCCTCTCAGCATTCCCCGGTGAGCCAAATCCGGTCCCAGCTTATCGACAGCACAAGTGCAAATTTCCTCGAGATAATACTGCGTATTTGAATTGTGTCGCGAAGAAGAGAGGCGGACCCCCGTTGCGGATAACCGCCGCGCACCAGTGGAGGCCATTCTCCAAACGCTCGGGAACAACCTCATGCAGCAGGTATGCGAACGAAGTCAATGTCGCAGCCCCTTTTTGTCGACGCGAGACCTTGGAGAAGAAGCCATCCCACCGGTCATAGTCCAAAATTGTCTCAAAGTCGACATGCGACCAAGACGCGTCCGCGAAAAGTAGTGCTTCCAGCAAATCCTCAGGGTCGTTTCTACGACCATCGATCAGATTACCCGAAAAACACGCTTCATAGGTTTCATTCCAATAAGCGAAGAAAAGCGAGTCGTCCAACCTCCCCCGAAGTCGAGCATGAAGCAATTCGGACAGAAAACGCCCTCCCACATATTGTTGAAGCAACAACGGGGCTATCTCGGCGAGAATACGACGGTAACTACTTGGCTTTGTTTTAATGAACCACAACGCAATCTGTCGCACAAAGCCAACCTGAGAATCAAAAATCCATGAGGCATTTCGGTGGGCCATCAGCCCAGATGAAGTCGCCTTTATATAGTCTTCTATAGCAAATGGATTGCACGCGTCGTCGCTGTACGCTGTCACCAAGACAAAACCCGTCGCAAGGTGTTTCGGATTGTAGGCAACGTAGTCTTCCAAATTAGAGACACCAAGATCCATGGCGATGATTCGTTCTGGCAATTGGGGATAATTCCCAAGAAGCAAATCCATCAGTTCGTCGTTACTCAAACGACGCTCTTGAGCGGGAAGCTGGAAAGTGGCCTCCCGTCTTTTATCCCAGAATTTACCAGCTGTCAGATATCCAGCAAGAAAAGCCTCTATTGCACGAACATTCCCTAAATAATAGGTTCCTATTGCCTCCATTAGACTCGAGTGCAGAGCCCTTTCCGGACCAACGAGCAGCCTTGCAACAAGAATTGGAAACTCGCCTACTCCCCGAGCCGAAGTCAAAACACAAACTTTGACAAGCGCCTCAAGAGAAGAGTCTTGATGAGGGGGACGCGCATTTGCACCACCCAGGCATTCCGAGACATACCCGTAGCACCATTCAAGCTCGGATTCCGAAAGATTTTCTAAATAGTCTCGAAGAGCAATTGCGACCGTGAATTCACACGCCTCGCGGAGAAACAAGGCCGCGCCGTCACTATCTATCAGTTTCTTTGTATAAGCCAATGCAGCGTTGATGGAGTCGAAGCCATCGTTAAACTGAGCACCCGCTTCCCATCCATTGTGCGCCCACGTATAAAAAGCAAGAGATCGACTCGACTTCTCGTCTTCCGGCATCGCCTTATGCTGTTCTAGCTTTTCCGCCAAATCCTTGTCTGGATTAATCTCCAAAACCACACCGGGATGATTCGGATCATCCGAATTTCCAACAACCACAAGTCGCTTAGAATCCATCTGCTGGTACGCCCATCTAGTGACCGCATCTTCCTCATCCAATGATCCGATCGTGTCGTCAATAATCGAGTGGATGTGATCAGAAGCGCTAGTCTTTCCATCCAGTAGAATAAGGTTGTTGTCAAGCTGAGCTTGAAGCGCGGCGTTTGAAATCTGCTTCTCGCTAATTCGATATTTCGAAACAACCTCTCTGTCATGGTTATGCAGATAGTAGCCCGCAAAAGGAGGAACAACCGGATAACACCGTCCGTTTATCCACCTCTCTTTATCCAACATAACCACAGCCCGACAGGAAAGTAACGCGCAGAGCACGTCGGGGCATTTTTCCGGAGCGTTCAGCACGGCCGAAACGACAATGGACACAACCGAGCAAGAATGGGAAGCCTTCAAAGCAGCAAAGCAAAGGTATTCTAACTGCGCGGTAGTAGCTACATCTGAAACCTCAAGTAGCCATCGCTCAAATGCCATCATGATTGACGAATACAAATCAGAACCGCAACCAAACAAGTGGGCCGTCCATAGTCTGCCGCTAAAAATATAGCTTCTGTCTATCTCGCCCAACCGCACGCTCGCTTCCAAACATTCATCAGCAAAATCCGAATGCATGAGAGAGTCGGCAACATGGTCGGCGATTCTGCAGACCAACCGCAATGCAGTTTCCCAGTCAGCCCTAAATAGGGCATAAACAGGAGTCTGCATGGCGCTTGTCGGATAATGAAATCTTCCGCAGCCGCGGAGCGCAAATTCCCTCTCACAGTCGAAGCCCATCTCATAGAATTCGTCTTTATGATTGGCTTTGATTGTCCAAGCATTAAATAAGAACTCCGAGTATTCGTTTGGGATCGCACAGGCAACATACCGCGTCGATAAAGAATCCTTAACCATGCCCCGGAATAAAGGGTGGTTACGCTCCTTGCGATCATCCCAATCCCGCTCTTGAGCACAATAGCCTGCCAATTCTTGACTCAGCTCACTCGCCGTTTCAAGTATTACCGAAACACATGTTTCTTCAACACCATAGTATTGGTAGTGATCGCTCTCATGCCCAATCTTATTAATCAACGTGAGCGCAACTAGTCCTGCCTGTCGAGTCGTTTCTCCAGAATGGTTGTTTTTGCCCCAAACGTCTAAAACTTTAACGAGAACAGAAGACGCCTTTAGAGGGATCTCCTCCCTATACCTATAAAGAAAAGCAATGTAGTCCTTCCAACCATTGCAGGAAGGCTTTTCCTGAAGAGGAACCTTGCCTTCGAACCCGCTGTTTGAGATGCGTTCCATGGCATCATAATCAATATCCATACAAGAAAGACGCAATGATCTCCCCAGACTGCTCGCAAACGCCCAGTCATTAGCTTTAAGCTCAAAGGAGAATTGCGATAACAGTTCTGCCGTTTGATTGGATTGAAGAATCGAGCGGTTGATGCAATCTCCCCACTTCTGATATGCATCTTCGTTGCTGAACGCCTCTTCAACCAGGCGTTCCAACACTTCACGGTTTACGCCGTCACTCTCAATAAGCCAATCGGCCAGTAACTTCTTCGTGGCAAAATCCGGCTTTAACTCAGCCAATAAATGCCCGGCTGAATCCGATGTCGAAAATAGATGATTTAGCAACGCGTCAATTGCGAGCTCTTCATAATAATCATGAGCGAAACGTACGCTCTGCATATCAAAATTGGCAATTATGCCGTCGTTTCTAAACCGTTCGAGCACCTTCAAGTCAGGTACAAAGCTCGTCTTATCCAATGAAAGCCGACAAGACGCCATCCAAAAAACCGTCTCTTTTCGCAAAGCAGATTCAGCTTCGCTAAACCCTTTGAAATAGAGCTCATTGAGGACAAAATCTCTCAGTCCTTCTTCAGACGCTATTTCCCCCGGTCTCACCTTTGAGAGGACTTTGGCGATAATAGGCTTTCTGAACGGAGGGGCGGAGACGATCGAAGGAGACTTGTCCGCATAACCTAAACGAGCAAGATAGCCACATGTCTCATCTTCGGTAAAGCCGCCAACCGAAACAACCGTTGGAGCGGACTCAAACGCATCATGAACACGTCCCTCCACTTCCCTACCGCATGAAGAGCGAACTGTCATAAGAACCGACCAACTTCCGTTGCTCGCAAAATCAAATAGAGCAACCGGAAGGGAACGATTCTGCGATTCAGCCAAGTACTCGGCAGAATCAATTAACAGATAGCGCTTGTCCGTTGATTGAAAAACACGTTGAACATCACTTAGCCCAAACCCATGCCAACCGCCAAACAGGTCCTCCTCGCTCCTCCAGGCATCGGCCCCATGGCAGTCCACCACAACAGCAACCGAATCGCCGGGGAGCGAGGACAGGAACTCTTTGGCGACCGCGGTCTTGCCAACGCCCGAATCACCCGTAAGCAACACGACGCTATTCCCCCTGCGAAATCCCTCGCGAATCTCTTCGAGAAGGTCACTCCGGTCAATCTTGAGTTCTTCATCTTTAATAACAACCGAAGAATCGATGTGTCCAAGATAGCGTTTGCCCTGGCCAACAAGACGCAGCCCCAAACCAAAGGCATCATACGGATCGTTGGAGAAAAAGTGCCTTGCTATTGTTTTGTTCTCAAGCAGCACAAACGGGGACTCAAAGGCGGATGCAAGAAACCACTCGATCTTAATTCCAAGGCGACCGGCATGGTCTTCGATCGCCATCTTGGCCACCGGATCCCGAACGCCGTCGGGTCCTGTGCTCCCTGGCCCAAAATCCTTATTACAGAAGAAAACGAGGCGTGTCAGCTCTGGATAGCATTCATGGATTTTATCCATAGTATCGATTAGCTCGCGTCTCCTTTGCGAAAGAGCCACCTGATAGTACTTTGCTTGCCACCCAATTGCCTCACCGTCAACCGCAATTGGATTGGTTTCAATCCCAGGATTATTGAAGTAACGAGATATACCCATCTCGTATCCATATTTTTTGCAAAACAGCAGATAGCAAAACTGCTCAAAAGCTGCTTGCTCATTCCCACTAAACTTGCAAGCAAAAACATTCCAGTCTGCAAGAATCATCTCTGGGACCTCCGAGCACATACGCCAAAACGAGGACTTCTACTTGCATCAATATTACTAGGAAGGTGCCCGTTCCGTTTTTCTTGCTTTTGTATAGACGCCCTCAGCCTCAATCGAATAGAGTGCCATCTTGCGACTTTTGAAGCAGCTCAACAAATCCAATTTGGTCGAGTATGTGCTTTATCGCATAGGTCTTCAAATACCTACTCAATAGAGCCGTCAACTCTTCGACAAACGCTCTGAATTCAATCTCATTCAGATAACGTTTGAGCATCCACACCATCTGGATGTAGTTAATGTTCTTACGTCCTCCGACTCTAGCGCAATAAAGACGCTCATCGTGAGCGCAAACGTTTCGGAACTTAACGAGAGTCTCAATTGAAAGTTGAGCGGCCTTTTCGCTAAAGAAACCGCTTTTCTTCGATCCGGTTTTCCCGGTTGCATCTACAATCATTTTGCAAAAAGCACGCCGCTCGCGAGGCTTCATCAGATTATAGAAATGCTCCATGTTTCCAAACGTCAAATCATTGACCAGAACCCAAAGCGGCACTGAACCATATTCATTGCGATAGTGGGCAACAAATTCAGATTTACTTTTTAATGCCCTGCGGCTAAGTATGCTCGTCAGATTAGATATCTCGTGAGCATACCTTGCCTCATCTTTTCCCGTCGCAGCATATTCATCTTGAGTACAAAATGAAGACTGCAAGTAATAGTCATTGGGATCACGATGAACATTCGAGAAGGTGTAAGCGATCGCGGTCTTTATTTTGGCCTCGGCCAATATGAGAAACTTAAAAGTAAGAGATCTCAGTTCCCTATCGAACGTAAACAATGAATATAGGTCCGAAAATGACGCACCGCTGCGATATCGGTCCTCATTGACCTCCGAACTTAGGCTCTTATCAATGAACGGATCTTTATAACCGTTGACAATTGAGTAGTAGCCCTCGCACATCAGAATGCGCGCCGTGTTGGCGGCGAGTGTCAAGCCCCTTTGCCCGAGTAATCTGACCTGATCGTCAATAGGCAAGAAAGGCTTTGCTGTCATTGGGACTCCTTAAATGAAGAAAGGCGACCATCCAAAGAAGGACAGCCGCCTTTCTGCAGGACGCGGGACCCGTAGGCTATCCGCGTCAATACCGCTGTTTAGGTAGTCTACTGATTATCGATCCATAAATCAACCCGAAAGATGGCAGCTATTATTTGCCCATGCCCCAAAGATGCATTTGCAACACCAATACCCAGCACAAGATGCTGTCCCTCTGGAAGTTTCTCGAGGTCACTAAAGTTCGTTTCGACAACCAGAGAGTCATTTGGATCGCCCTCATCTGCCAGGGCGTATATAGGCCAAGCTCATCAATACCTTCTTCCAGCATTGAATGTTCTCACCTACCACGATCCGTTTGCCTGGCACGAGGCGAAAGCGGGCGCAAGCTATTCTGCAATGTATGAGTTGGCAAGTCACGACAGGCTCTTTATAGAACTTCTCGACGAGACAATTGAAGAGACCTGGGGAACAAGAAAAGATGAGCTTCCATACCATCAAGAAACCGAAAACAGGCGAAGCCGCTTTGCTGAAGACGCGTGCGCGACAATCAAAGCCGCTAACTACACCGATCTACGTATCCGGGAACTAAACAGCATCGATTTTAATATATCGCCACGCGGCAAAGAGCTATTCCAGCGCCTGACTCCGCCATCGGCAACCCGGTAAAGCCATCTCTGGCTAACGCACTCACCAGAATCCCTGTGTCCTTGCGCAGCGACTCCTCGCCGACTGTCACGATGTTCACAGACACGACCCGTGCCCCTCGTCAATGATTTGCTGTTTAAGCGCTAGAAATCATATGACTGGTCACGGGCCGTGTTCCGTCATGCGGTTAGCGATAAGCGCAAGAAATTTTGCGTAGCCCAAATTCAAATCGGATTGCAACCAGTTACAGATAAATGGTCCAATGAACAGTCTTCATTTCATATATGAACAACGCTATGCCAGTCACATCACCTTGCAAGCGCTTGAGCTTAGTCAATTGCTTACCAAATCACATCGGCGGAAATGCTTTCTTTCATGACTTCCAAAACCCTGTCATCAACCGAAGCTCCAACGACCTCGGCGAGCTCAATGCCGAGTTTTAAAAACTTTGCTGGACCGAAATTAAGCTCCAGCTCTTTCTTGCTATTGTTCGTAATACAAACATGGCGAGATGAAGTGTACAGTTCCAATTGATCACCGGGATCGATAGTAAAAGAAACCCATTTACCAGATACCAGCACGCCCAATGAGTCCAATGCGCTAATTGCTTCGGCTGAAATCATACCGCCGTTATACGTCCAAGAATCATCATCGGATGTCTTGAAAAGCAATGGAATCGGTTCAAGATGCAACTCAGGGCCGACGGGAGTCCACAAGCAACAACTTAGAACTGAAAGCAGCTGGTTTGCATCTTCAACATCCATCTGTTCAAGCAAGGCCTTGGTTCTCTTTGAGCGTGCATGCCCCGTTGACACTTCTTGAGAGATTAACTTAGCCCAGATTTCCCTCAGTTCATCATCGTAGGCAGTTTGAGCGCCGCGAATATCCATATCGATACAGGATGAATCCAACTTGCTCACGCCGGAGCCATCAGCCAATCCACCAGCACGGTTCAAAACGTTCAGCACATTTTCCGCCTGCATCGTGCTCGTAGGATATCCATATGCTAAAAGAAAGATCTGGGCGTCACTAAAGGTCGGGAAAGCTTTCTTATAAATATCAACAATGTCGGATATTGACTTTGCCCTGACGCAAGCAGCTTCGGCTTCATCTTTTGCCGCCTTGATCGGATGAACGGCACTGCGAACGCTTTGAATAAAGTTTAGAGGAAATGCTGACCGACTTCCGTCCCCCTGAAGATTGAGGTTTAGCGTCGGCTGAAGATTCATATCATTAGCAGCAAAGTTGACCACTCCAGCTTGAGCATTTGCTTTTATATCGTTATCAACAAAACCATTCATCGCTCGCTCCCTAACGCCCGCCAAAAATCATTACGCAATGTGACATGCAATTATCCGTCTCCCAACTACACTGGCAGCTTAGGGTTCAGTCTACGCGCATTCGCGCTGGCGAGGCATTCGCCAGCAGGCGTGAGCCTCGGAGCCAGTGGAATGGAATTCCACCAATCATGCACTTTAACCAGAACAGGAAGCTTAAACATTTCCTTCTTGAGGTTTTCCCTAATGATGGCGGCGCAGGAGTCATCTTGGCTCAATTGGCAAATGAATCGTAAGGCTTCAATCTGCGCATTGCTCAGTGGAATGCCCGGTATGGAGGCATCACAATCATGCCTATATAACAGATTGTCGAAGCGATCAATATACCTAAGAGACAATCGCTTATACCCAGGATTCAACTCATGATCGACAAGCAAATCCGTTGGCAATCCCGCCTCTTCAAGCTTTTCTAGCACCTCTGCCTCTTCAGCGGAATCTACCCCAACTCCGCAAACGGTATACCCCTTCAACCTGTCAAACCAAAGGTCAAGAAACGGCGTAAGCGATGTAATGGATGAGTATCTAATTGCATCAAGGATATCTAAATCGTCTATCCAATCCGTACCAGCAGGTAGAAGGTTCAAGGGAAGACTCTCGTATATCCCGGCTAAGGTCTTGATACCATCGCCAATAACACCGGAAGATGGGGTGTAACTATTTATGGCAAAAAACACCGTTAACCCCGCAAGCTCCTCATCAGTAAGAAACTCGACAATCTCGATTGCCTTAGTTACCCCGGTGGCGACATGGCGATCCGACGGCGACTCAAAGCGTTTGACTAATAGCTCAGCCAACATCTGATGATCATCCACAGAGTTAGTCCTTGCAGCAGCATTTGCGGCTGCGCCCAACGTCGCCGCACACGATGGCTCACGAAGCGATTCGAAAAGCTGTAATTGATTCCCGACAATGACATACAGCTCATCTTTAAAACTACCCAGCCTCTGCTCGACAGTATTTCTCGACTCCATTAGGCAAGACTCAATAGCCCTGTCGCACGCGGCACCTACGATGTCATGAACCCGCTCTTCAGATATCCCAATATTCTGAATAACCGTCTGCGCTTGGATCTGGCTCGCGTTATCGCCAGCCTTCTGGATTTGCCTATTTGTCGTTGCGTTCATTTACGACACCAACCTGTATTTGCTTAGAGCCTTTACCGGCTTTCTGAGACTGCTTGACGGATCTCTGCCCAGCCTTGTAGCTGACGGGAACACTAACTAGAGCAGTCACGAGAGCGCCGGCAATAGCCGCTATAACCGATGAGCCCAGACCATCGAACATGGACGCCGGATCCATAAGCAACCTCCAAAGCAGCTAGGAAACAGCAAAATGCTGACTATTAAAGTCTATCGCTGAAATATGTACCGATGCACCTCTAAAGTGAGCGGATCTACGAAGATCAGCAGAACAATGCCCCGGTATACGTGGGTTGATTTAGACCACCGACAACTTGTCAACGGCCTCTCCTATGATCGTGCAAAACTCGGCCTAGGTCGACATGAGAAAAGCCGACATGCGACAGCACCGAGGAGCCGGACGTTAGCAAAAAGAGTCGGGGCCCATGTCGACCCCGGCGCCTAGGCGCAATGCTGCGGTACCGCTTCGCAATATTCAACAGTGGCTAATTAAGCAAACACCGCATCCCACCAAGTCGCTAATGCCCAAGCCGTTCTAGCCAAAGAACAGCTTGGGCACACTCCATGAGACCACAGCAAGAGCCGCAACCGGACCTCGCGTCAGTAGCAGACACGCCCCATCCCGTCGGCAATCACCCCTCTCCGTCCATGACCGACCAGCTCACAGGTTCAATACCCGGAAGAGACGTTAGGCAAGAGGGGCAAGCAACCTGATAGTTCCCGTTATTTGTCCTGCGCTGCATAGAGGCGGAGACATATACCGCTTTGCGGGCGCGAGTGACACCGACGTACAGCAGGCCCATTTCCTCAATAAGCCCGTCTGGTATTTTCTTCGCATTCACGATCCGGCATCCACGCGCAGAACACGAGCATATACCAGCTCTTTCGCACCGAGAGCAAATCCCTCCAGGCCAGTCGAAACGCGTAACGCCCGGAATGAAAACGGTGTCCCACTCGAGCCCCTTAGCGGAGTGAACGGTCATCATCGAGATATCCGCATCAAGGTAATCGGAGAAACGTCGCAGGGGCATGACAACTCCCAATAAACAATCGGCCAAATTGAAAGGTCAACAAACGGATGTTAACGTCATGCACCTGGCAGTGAACGCCCGAGGTAATAGTGCTCCCTGACACTTTTGAGGAGCGCAGCAGTCTAATATTTTTCGTCAAACGGTAGTCTAAAAACATGCTGTCAGAGCACAGCTTATGGTCTACCTAAGTAGTGCGCCCAGCAGGTGAAATAAGTGGAGACGACCTTAATGAACTCATTAGATCAGAAACGTCTGCACTCTGGTGGCGATTTATTTTAATTAGATAGAATGTTAGTTGGAGTCTTTCCGAGAATCTCTCCAGACAACATTGGTACCGCGTTGAAACTGTTGCGAGTGAGGCTATATGCGACTTGATGCCCCGATAAAAGAACTGACGTTTGCTGATGGTCAAACCTTGAAGCTACGCAACGATTCGATTGTTGTGTTCGTTGGACCAAATAATGCAGGAAAGACAACCTGCTTGCGCGATATCTACTGCCATCTATCAGGCGACAGCAACTGCAACTTAGTTTCCTCAATTGATTTCACAAAGCCCAGTATCGAGGATGTGAAATCGCTTCTGAATGAGATTGCGATCGAAAAACATGACCCCCTTTTAAGCTATGAAGGCATGGGGTTTAGGATCTCAGATTACGACATGGGAAATTACAGCAAATTCAGCTATTACCCAAAGTCTATTAAAGAAATGCTATTTCACTTCTTAACGACGGAGACACGACTTTCTGCCTGCTTTCCCCAAAAAAGCGTCCCGCGTAAAGACCCAGCCACAGGCCCCATCGCCCTGCTGGCCCGCGACTCATCCTATTTGGAAAAAGTGTCTTCAGCTTTCCATTCCGCCTTTTCATTGGAAGTGATACCGAATTATTTTAATGGTGGTGAAATACCCCTGTGTTTAGGAAGCACGCCCGTCGCGCCAAAAGATATGCCCGTTCCTCAAATAAATGATTTCATGTATGAAACATTAAGTAGCTATCCCCTTGCGCATCATCAGGGAGATGGCATGCGAAGCTTTCTCGGTATCGTGTTATTTATATACGCCAATCAATACACCTCAATGTTTATTGACGAGCCAGAATCGTTTCTTCATCCGCCACAAGCCAAGCTTATGGGATCTCTAATTGCTTCAAATGAAACTTCGGGACGCCAGCTGTTTATTAGCACTCACAGTAAAGAGCTGCTTAATGGAATGCTTGAGTCTGGTCCCGACCGCATTCAAGTAGTACGAATTACAAGAGCCAATGATGTGAATGATTTCGCCCTGCTGGATGTGGATGACATTTCAAAGATCACGTCGAATACGCTGTTAAAGCATTCTGACTTAATTAACTCCCTGTTCCATGAAAGAACCGTGCTCTGCGAAAGCGATAGCGATTGTATATTCTATCAACTTATTTGGGATACCGTAAGGGCTAGCGAACCAACTCCACTGTTCCTACCCGTAGGTGGAAAGGGGCGGTTTAAAACTTACGTCGACCTTCTTTCGAAATTACATATCGATTATTCGGTCGTGGCCGATGCAGACATCTTGCGAAATCCCACCGATATTAAAAGTGTCCTTCTGCAGGACAATGTAGTTTGGGAGTCTATCAAATCGGATTGGGAAACAATTAACCAAGAGCTTGGAAGCGATGAGGGATTAAGCGTGGCTTCCTTAAAGGCTGAAATAGATGAAGTTTTCAAACAATGCAAAGGCCCAACTTTTTCAAAGACTAATTGTGGGAAGATTCGAAAATTGCTCGAGAGCAAATCGCGCTGGGACGAAATGAAAAGACATGGCATTAATGCGTTGAGTGGTGGTGCGAACAAAGCGTGTAAACGAATAGTCAATACGCTTTCGCATCATAACGTTCAAATCGTTCCTGTTGGCGAATTAGAATGCTTCATTCCCTCTATTGATTCCCACGGTCCATCTTGGGTCAACGATGTCCTTCAGGAATATCCCGACCTGAACGATGAAGTCTACGATATAGCCAGGGACTTCATTTCCTCCTGGTAATTCGAAGATGCTTGACATGAATAGTAATAATGGAGACTGGAAATGGAACCATGCCTTTATGTGAACAACCTCTCCATCAGGGGTTTCAATAAATGATCGCTTCACATACCAATATTTGGTTGATTTCCGATCTCAGCCGGACACATTGAGCCGACAGCCCGTTCCCGCAGTTAGCCGAACGCCCCCGAGGCCCCATCCGGGACCCGGGGCGACATTTTCCCAGTTGAGGGAATGGTGGACATAAGTTTCGATAGGTCCGGTGACCATGCACCGCCCTCGGCGTCCATCACGGCGTTCACGACCTGCTCGGCGAGCCTGCGGAGCAACTCCCGCATGTCGATGGCGCCGTCGTCGAAACGGGGCACGGCGAGCATGTCCGGCGTCGGGTCTGATAAGATTTCCATAGCGGTCTTCGTCCTTTCCTAGAACCTGTTGTTGTGGTGATTTCAGATTCTAGGACGAAGGCCGTTCTTCGTTAAACGGACGCTAGGGCGTCACCCTTACACCAACATTTTCGACGCGATCACACCTACTCGGTGGAGGCGGTCCCCCAGGCGGTGAAGGTGAGGGGGATCCAGCCCGAGGGGATGTAGGGAAGCGATAGTAAAGTCATAGATGCGGGCGCGTTGGCTAAAATGGGTCGGCCGAGATTGACCAATCTCGGCCGACTTTATTTGGCTATATTAATCCGACGCTAACACCGGGCGCACGGAGCCTGAGGGCCTCCCTGACCCTTATCCTTCTAGCCATGCTGTACCTCCTTGGTCTCGGCTGCATAAGCAGCCGGAACTTACCAGGAGGCGGTGCCGATGGGAATATCGGAGGTGCCAAACAGCAATATTCGGGATGTGGGCGGACGGTGCTTAAGCACAATATCGCCGGTGTCAAAGAGGGCGATTAATCACGTGAACGAGCATCATTGGTTTTTGATATAGAGTTGATGATGAAATATTCTCTTTTAAATAATCCTCCGCAGCGGTCAACTTCGTAACACTTATCAATTAGATCGATATCGGGCAACCTGGAAACATCAATATAGGCATTATTATCTGATATAACCTCAAGCAGTTTATTCCTTTGCTTGGTATCAAGTCGCCAGTCGATACGGTCCATAGCATCAATTACCAAGGGGTAGCTGAGGTAAAAAAGTTCCTCATCATATGCAAGCAAATAAGGTGCATCAATGAACAAGAGAAGAGCTAAGGCCTCTGAATCAATATCAATAGACTCACTATTTTGAAGAAGGCTTAAAAGGAAATTGGAAATGCTGGCTTCAAATTCTTCAATGCGTTCACCAGAATTATAAATATCGCTGTTTAAGAAATTCAAAATAAAAGTGAAATCGTTTTTATATACTAATTTGTTGATTTCCGATTCAAGTTTAGTTTCAACCCTTTTCTCAGAAGAACGCAGAAGAAAGTCAAATAGATAGAAATTGTCTAATGAAGTTTTGGTTGCAAAGTCTACATCACTAAGAAGAGAAACGATAGACGGGCATGAATCGATTTTGTATCCCCACCCAAGTTCATTATCGTCAGATGAAACTGAGGACAGAAACCAAGCATCCCTCCAAGAGAGAGACGAAGAGCCGTGACTTATATAGTTAATTAAAGCCGGAGATAGAGCCTGCTGAATAATAAGATTTTTAATAACAGGGTAACGACGGTCATCGACAATAGTCGAGTTGTCGATATTCAGCTCATCTACGAGATACAATTCTTCATTTTTCAGAAAAATGTGCGAGAGAAGACCCAGTCGATCCGAACCTTCTCTATGCCTATGGTAAATAGATAATGACTTAACCCCAACAAGCGCTGAAAGTAAGTCCGCCTCAACGAGCAAGGAATATAAAAAACCTTTCCGCTGTTGAAATAAGGCGAAATCATCTGGAAAGAATATTTTATAAGCAACGACAGCGGCCAATCCATCATCGTCTTCTTCATTGGTTAATCCAAGAATACTCTTGTACGTCATAATCTCATTAAAGAAATCCGTCGCCAGTCTTGCCTCTGAAAATCCAGGAGCAATCGCATTGATCAGCTCATTTGAGATATTGAGCCCATATTTAGCTACGCTATCAATTAAATGCTCTCTAGCTGAGAAAAGGTCAATATAGGGAACTACTGGAAGGATAAAATCAAATAACTTAACTCGGTCGTCAGAGATATATAAATCATCGGAAATTAAGTAGATGAACTTAACTGGGTTCCCACTCCCGCTCTTTCTTAAATTGACACACTTATTTAAGAACGCTAGCTCTTCAATTATCATCGGAGCGACATCTGGCGCCCTATCTAAATCCTCAAACACAAAACAGTCGAAATTCGATGAAATAATCAAATTGATTATGGTCTGCAGATTTTGATCAATAACGGATACACCGTTGCTGTCAAGTTCAATCGCGAATTCGCTGACTGACAACTTCTTGATTGAGTTGATTCCGCCCAAGAAGCTCAACGCGAAGTACACAGCTATGCCGACCATGAGACTAAAAAGGAATAACAGCGATACCCTAATAACGATGGAATCAAATAAAAACTTTGAATATACAAGGGTGCCGATTAGGAGCATTATTGACAGGTAGATAGCAGCATTAATTTTCCTTTTCTTTGTAATAGGTATGGATAAACAGGCAACTCCTGCACTTGCCAAATCAAATTCTTTGGAATATTGAATCAGTTGATTCAATATTCCAAGCTCGATTGAATTCCGATATTCATTGGTATTTTTTAAACCGCGATTAGCGGGGTCTATAAAATTTATAGTTGATAGGACTGCGATTTTCGTGCTTTTAAACTTATCTGAGTGCATCACGTAGTTTATTAGGGACGATTTACCACTTCCAAATGGGCCTGTAACCGCAGCATTCCGCACCTGGTCAGAAATAAAAATAAAATGCAGGTCATCAAGGTAGGGCGACATCGACTCATCATCGGGCACCGTCGCCGCCATAGATTGTTTCATGAATTCACGCAGCCTAACAAGAATGCGCCAAACTGAATGGAACGGCAATCTAATAACATGACAATCCCCAATAATCAGTCAACCAAATTACAAGGTCAACGAGCGGACATTAACGTCATGCACCAGGCAGCGAACGCCTAAGGCAATGATACTCTCTGACACTTTAATGGAGTACATTGGTCTAATTTTTTTCGCCAAACGGTAGCCTGAAAATCGGACTGCCGGAGTACGTTATGGCACAGAACGGCCATGGTCCTAATAAGAAACCCGCAACGTCAGGCTTCATCCTCCCCAAAAAGTCTGATGTTGTGATGATTTCAGGCGCTAGGAGCAATTGCCTCAATTCGTTAAATGGGCACTCAACGCAGCAGCAGATAACTAAATAACAATCCATTGCGTCGTTCGCGATGTCATGGAACAGATTCTTAATGTCGATGAGGGTATGATCCAACGCGAACGCGCAGTGTAGCATCCTGTTCATGCGTCATGCTCTTTCCAGTAGGTTGTTATAGCAGACGAAATCCCACCTTGCCCGACATGGAAATGGCCCCAATAGGGGCCGTTTCCATTTATATGCATTAGTTTCTATGTCATCTTGGGACAAGCCGAAAACAATCAACTTTATCTGTTACGAGAATTAAAAAAGGAAATGAAATCAAACTTTCGCTCGATCGATCTGATTCCAAAAATATCCTGATTCATACCCCTCATAGACAATGAATCGGTTCCATCGGGCTTAAATACCGAAACGGAGTCCACTCGTTGCCAGCCCAACCGTTCAGGAGACAAAATAACCTTGTTGACACACTTAACATTTTCAAGCTTAAGAGCATCGTCCTCAGTTATGCCGTCCCCGTAATAGTAAATAAAATACAGATTGTCATAGTTAATACGTTCTCTACGGCGATACCATTTCTCCGCAGCTTCGCTTTCTAGCGTATCGTGATTAAAATAAACAGTAATGTCGTCAATTTTACCAACAGGGTGACCGAGATCTGTCTTAATGAAACGGATATCTTCAGACATGTAATGACGAAGATCGCAGCACATGCGAATAAAGTCATCTTGCTTTATGTATAAATTAACGGTTGGAGACAAGAACTGACGACCCAGATGATTGTAAATAACGCCACCTATACAGTTAGAACAAATAATAGAAAAGTTATCGTTTAATACACCGTTACGATAGCGGCGATCCCAAACAAGCTTGCCAATTGTTTTAAGCGGGTTTTTCATAACAAAGCTCCTTCAAACATCTCAGAGTAGACACCGGGAGGCATCTTTACCGTTAAGCCATTCCACCCAATCGAAACAATCTTCAAACACGCGTTTACCAGACCATGGAATTCGAGCCATAACGTTAAAGGTATTGTCCTGACGAAAGCCATCAATACTGCGATATCGATTGGCGTCAAGATTGAAAACGTCAGATCCTGAAATGCTATTGTCGCAGGTAAATAGAACCTTTCTGTAGGGCAAACTAAGAAAGCGATGAATCAAACCTTGATTCTCTTCCAAGTCCCATGTAGTGGCGATGAGTCGCATATCGCGGCCATCAAATCGTTTGGCTCTTCTTTCCCAATCAACGAGCGCCTTATCGGTGCTTTCGGAATGAGGGCAACAGACGGTAATATCACCCAACAAAAGCGCGGGCTTACCATTAGCCAAATCCTCACCAGGAGCTGCAACAGGGGTAATGGCAATATATTTATCTATATCATTGACAAATCTTAAATAAGATTCACCGCGAATTAACGTATTGACCGTAGGGCTGTTGAATTGAAGTCCCATATCGCTGTAAAGAATTCCGCCTATACAGTTTTGACTAACCAATGAAAATCCGGCATCCTTGATTTTATAACGTTGTTTGTGAACATAACGAAAGCGGTTAAGCATCCAAGCTCTACGCTCAATTGCCGAAATATATTTAATCATGGTTACCCCGAATGCCTATAAAACCAGATGCGAAGTGAATGGCGTTCTTAAACCTATCACGCCTGGCAAAAATTGCAGTCTCGACCAATGCTGAGACCAATACAGTAATGAAACCTTTCAAAGCAATGCCGACAAACCCATCAACAAAAACAAATTGAGTAACAGCGAAACTGAAAGAACATGCAAGAGCAGCAGTGCACGCATAACTCAAATGATCCAGATAATGTTCGAGGGTCTTGCCGTTCTTAAAATACAAATTAAAGACCAAGCGAGCGCCATACAGGAAATTAACAGATACCAAACTGACTATCGTTCCTAGAACAACACCATATAGTCCCAACGCATTGACCAGCAACAAATTAAGCGCGACATTCAAAACGGCCTCAACAACCATACGCCCTTTCATCTGCCACCAGATTCCAGTCGCATTCTCATATAGCGAGCGAATGTCTCCTATAGTTCTTGCGTAAAAATAAATACTGAATAAAACTGCCATACCAAAGGGAAGTAGCATCGCATCGCCTACCCATAGTTCAATAAACGGCTGAAACAACACGACAAGGCAGGCAGTGCAGACGCCTGAAACCATCGCATACATAAAAGAAAATAACCTCAAATCCTGATAATTCTTCTCAGGAGTTTCCACTGCCACGCTGTTGCCTATCGAATTACCAACGGCAGAGTTAATAGTACTAAGTACACTAAAGATAGAGCTAATGACACAGAAATAATTACTATACTGGGCGACCGAAGTAAGCCCGAGAAAAGTGGATATAACGATACTATCCATAGAGTCTCTGGTCGTAGAGCAAATACGGTTGACCATCAACCCGCCAACATGCTTGCGAATCTCTGCCTTTCGCTCTTTGCTAAGGTACAGTCCTTTGATTCTAGAGTCTCGGTATTCCGGAAAACAATAGTCTGTCAAACAAGCCGTAATTAAATTGCTTGCAATAGTCATCGCCGGTAAAAGCAAAATATACAAATAAAAATTAGGAGCGATAATTAATACTAAAAGTTGAGCAGAGTACATTAAAAGCGAGGCGATCATATTCACCTTACTTATCAGATCGTTTCTCTGATAGGCGCTAAGAATTGATTGCTTATAGGCGTACATTAAGTAACTAATTGCTGTATTAGAGAGATAGACAAGGTATGCAGTTTTTAGATTGACATCAGACGGAGCGGTTCCTTTAACAAAAATATCCAAGAAGGGGACCAAAGCGATTCCACATGCAAGAACAACAAGGCCAATATTGCGATATATTTTTTTGAAATATGCTAAATACGCTCCAACAAGTTCCGTATCGCCCTCGGCAGCAGGCTTATACATGCAGAACACAACCGCAGACGAAAAACCAAGCTCTGCAAGACTCAGCATCTGCAAGACCGACGAAAACAATCCGTTGAGACCGAGATAATCTGCTCCCAACCGAGAAATGAACAAAGATCTTGTGACAAATGGACCCAAGACAGAAATTAGTCGGTAAATGAAACCCCAAACAATATTCCTTTTAGCAAGCTCTTTTCTGCTCGACACTTAGCCACCTCTTAATTTGAAGAACGCAACGCACGGTATAGCAAACCGTAGATTCTAAAAAAACCAAACCAGTATTTAGTAATGAACCGCAATACCAACAAATCAGGTCTTCTGGCATCGCATGTCATATATCTACAATTGAGGTAACATTTTTTTGATTCCTCAGAAAATGAGCTCCAATCCTCATACTCATCAATGCTTTTAGAAAGCAAAAGTGCAAAAACGTGCAGTATCTTTTCGGAAGCAATACGAGATAAGTCGTGGTAGGAATTAGATCGATAGTAGCGCCAACGGTCCCCCCAAATCTCAAAAGTTTCAAGAACTCTTCTATTAATTTTTGAATGCTGAACGCTGTCGGTACGGATACGGTAGCCGTATAGACACGCAGGGAGGTCAATGACTCTGTCTGTATGCAAATACAGTTTCCAGAGAATATTCTCATCATCATTTATTCGACCCGAAAGACCGTCACGAATCGAAACGCGAATATCGGTATAGATTGATTTCTTCCATAATTTATTCCAAAGAACCGCAGAGTCAATCCCGCCAATTAATAAGCGTTTTTCAAATTCAAGGCCAGAAGACACACATATCCGATTCTCAGAGTAATTTGGCTTGAAATCGATAGCACATTCATTGCCGTCATTAAAACTGAAAAACCGGCATTGAACTATATCGCATGAGTACCGCTTAGCTGCACCAATAAGCACCTCAAGATAGCGAGGAGAAACAAGGTCGTCAGAATCTACCCAAGCAATATATTCACTATCGCTTTCAAGCGCCCAATCCAAAGCGACATTCCTCGCGACGCCCCCTCCGGCGTTCTCTTGATGACGGCACTTAAATCTAGAATCCTTCGAACACCAGCGCTTACAAATCGCATAGCTATCATCGGTTGACCCATCATCAACCAATAAGACCTCAAAATCGTCAAAGGATTGTCGTTCAATACTATTTAAAGTGATATCTAGGTATCTATCGGCATTAAATATAGGCATCAAAATACTAACTTGAGCCATCTAAAAACCACCATATCTATACATCGTCGTTAATTAAAAGAGTTAAGAAGATTGAGCTTGCTCACGGCAATAACGTCTCGGTGATTTAGTTTCTGAATGAACCCACCATCCAGGTGCCCCAAATCAATGCTGCCTATATATTCATCTACCAATAAACGTCTTAGCAACTTTGGGTCACCACAATAAAATGGAACATGATTAATCTGAGACGCAGCCTTAGGACATCGACGGCACGTCAACTCAAACAAATAGTCAACCAAGAAATAGTCAATAAGGCTATTGTGGTTTTGCCAATAAGCTATATAAGCTCTGTAACATTCAGATAAAAGCTGATTTGAAGGGCCAGAAGCCAAAAACCAAGCAGCCCAGCGTCCTTGGCTAACGTAACGCTGAGAATTCATTTTTTGGTGTATCGAATAAAACGAAAATAGCGTCAATTCATCCGGAATTACACCCGTAAAATAGCATGTAGAATCTGCCCAAATACCGCCATACTGCGAGAGTAGAGAGAAACGAACAAAGTCGGAAAAACATGCAAGGCCCATTGCGCCGGAATTTAAAGCCAAACTCACGCAATCAGGAATCTGAATGTAGTCAGATAGGTTTGTTAAATCCAGCTCAATTACCGGATGTGTCCCGCAGTACTTTTTTAAACTTTTTCTACAAGTCTGAATAAGACTAGGCGCGTCATCAAAACCTTGAGCCCAAAATGTCCAAATGGGAGACGTAGGCTCAATCTCCTTATTCTGATAGCTCCCAATACCTTCAGGTATACTCTCAAGTTTATCTAAAACCCGAGAATGATAGGTGCTCCACATATCATCAAAATAATCACCGAGAAATAATGCCAACTGCTGGTTAAGAGCAAAGGAGGTACCAAACTCCGTTGCGCAACCAGTAATTTGCCGTATTTTATTTGCAACGGTATTCATTTATCATCCTCAAAACGATAGCTTCTGCCGAAACGAAACAGAAGACCCCTTTGCATCCCGCAAATAAAGCAATAGCCGATAAAAACAAACGGCTTAGCAGATAATGTAGGCTCAATCAAAAAACTGATGAGTAATATAAAGATCAGGACGAAGTTGAGTATCCGCAAATGCGAAGATGCATCTTCGGCAGACAGAAGCTCCCAAGCGCCGACAATGTTCGAGAGTATAAACACCGTCATTAAAACCATGGGTATCACTCCTGCCACCCGAGCAATGTCGAGCAATAGATTATGAGCGGCATCGACAGAGGTTATCCCACCAAAAGGATGAGACGGAATTGCCTCTATCACCTGCTGCCAAAACAGAAGTCTCCCATCATTTTTAATCGAAAGATCCCTGCTAGCCGCTCTCTCCTGCAAAGCACCTAGAGGCAGAGCGCTTGTCAGCGATTCCTGAAAAGCAAACGCTATAGGAATCAAAACAATCAAAATCAGAGTGCCCAAACAAATGCGCCTAACCGTCGTCTTCTTAAGCAGAGGAACCCTTCCAGACTCGACAAGCGCAGAAACAACAAGCATCAGTGCTAGTGTAAAAACCGCCAAAATAAGGTTGGTTCTGCTTGCAGTTACAAGTGAGAAATAAAAAGCTAAAACACCCGGAACCAACGCGATCAGTTTCAGCGACACCTTGCTACATTGCAAAAATGCAACTATTGAAAGAACTAGGGCTGACAGACAGTAACCATTGTGATTAGTTGCCTGCCATAACTCTCCAGTCCAAAAATCTGCCAGGAGACGTTCATCCGAACCGGGTGAATAATCGACGATAACTCCACCTTTTATGTAACATAGCAACGGCCATGCAAGCATTCCCAAGGACATGACCCAAACCAACTGAAGATATTTCTTTTCTGGGGAATCAGATGCACGTACCAATCGCTTTCCAGCAACATACATCAGCAAAGACCCTGCACATAGTTGTACAAATGTTGTCAGATTTATAGTTATGCCATAATTGATATAGTCGAATACGTAATATGTCAAACCGAACAAAGCAAGTGATAAAAATTCAATGGGAGATGAAATAAATCCCCTGCTATCCTTTATATTCGTAGCAGCAAGAGCAGTTACTGTAAAAAGCAATAACCAAGTACAATTTTTGTTTGCAAAACGAATCGCATACATGAAAAGCAGTGCAGCCAATACCACATTTTCAACACGTAGATTCTTAATTTTAGAATAAGTTACTGTGCCCATGGCAACTACCAGACCCTCTTGCTATTAAATAGTGATAGCAATCGAACAGCCGCGCTTTCATGTCCTCTAAAAACAAGACGAAGGACTAGCCTCATGTCCCATCTAAGCTCTGCACCAAACTTTGTTGTAGCCCATGCTTTTAAACAGTCATCGTTATTTCTGATACGTTCAGAAATAGTTAGGGCATCTATGGCCGAAGCATAACGGACCGCCGCCTGAATGCTCCTGTAAGCGCGTTCTAATAGTAGTATTTCTACTGTGGTGGAAGAGAAGATAAATCCCGAGCGCTCCTGCCAAGATCTAACGAAATTATTCAAATGACGGCAGAGGCAGATCGAGTCGTCTAAATCACTCTCCCTAAAGGAGAAAGTCGTACTTCTCTCGTTAACCCTATAAAAATAAAGGTTTTCCCTTAAATACAATGTATCGGTTGCAAAATCCAAGACAAACAGCGATTGAAGCCTATCTTCGCCAGAGACCATATGCGTCATATCATCTGGATACTCTGGAGAAATCAAAAGGGATTTCTTTATGCACTTTGACCATAGGCTGTTGAGACAGTCTGACGTAAATGACAGATTTAGCAATCTACCCATATCGCATTGCTCGAATTCACGAGAGGCACCAAAGGGAAAGCGATACTCCGGTTTATTAAAATATTCATCCCTCGAATACTCAAATAAAACCAAATCCCAACGACGGTTTTCTAGAGCGCAATCGAGCCTTTCTAAAGAATCCGATCTAAATGCATCGTCTGCATCCAAATGTAAAATGTAGTCTCCGTTAAGATGAGCATATGCAGCTCGACGAGCAGCAAAAGGACCAGCATTTTCTTGATGTATGGCTTTCACTCGAGCATCGGCCTTAGAAAATGACTGAACGATAGAAAATGTCCCATCAGTTGAGCCATCATCGACAACAAATGCCTCCCAATGAGGATATGTTTGTCTCTGAAGAGACAAGAGCGCGGTCTCAATATATGCTTCCGCATTAAATGCAGGAATCACAACGGAAAATAAAATCGGAGTCAATGCTTTACCCTTAGTCGATACGTATCGGTTCCGGACTTCACCCATCGAAGCTCGCAAGGCTACAGCGCCTCATGCGTCTCGTACACGTGCGCATCGGCCTTGGACGCCTCAGACAAACCGTCGTTGATCTTAGCGCAAAGGTCGCAGGTGGAGCAGGCGTCGAGCTGCTCCTTGGTCACACGGCCCTCCTCGTAGTCGCGGACAATCTTGAGCTCGTGCATGTCGTAGGGCCTCTTGGTGAACAGGGCCTTCAACTTGTGCTTGAGCACCCACCAGCCGGGCTTCCAGATGTACTTGTGCATGGCCGGGCTCACCGAGCCGATCATCCAGCAGTTGCGGTCGCAGTGGCGGACCTTCGCGCGGACCCTCTCGGCCTGGTCGGAGTTCCAGAGCTCGTCCCAGGACTCCTCGTTGAGGTTGCCCATGACCTCCTTGTCCTTGGTGCCGTTGCAGGGCATCACGTCGCCGTAGGGGTCGATGAAGAAGGTGTCGAACGCCATGTCGCAGGGCAGCAGGCGCGGCTGGCCGTAGATGTAGTTGATGAGGCCGTGGTTGAAGTAGGCGCGGAACCACTTCTTGGGGCTGTTGGACCTGAGCAGCTCGTTGACCAGGTCCTCGAAGTTCTTGGCCACCATGGGGCGGTCGTGGATGATGTTCTTTGCCTCGACGAAGTAGAAGCTGTTGTGAAGCGACGCCGTGGCGAACTCCATGCCCAGCTCATCGGAGATCTTGTAGAGGGGCACCAGGTCGGGCGCGTTGAGGTCCTGCACCGTCATGCCGAAGCCAACGTCGGGGTGCTTGAGCTCGACGAGCTTCTTGAGCGTGGCGTAGCCGCGGTTGTAGCCGTTCTCCAGCCCGCGGATCTTGTCGTTGGTCTGCTGCAGTCCCTCGATGGAGATGCGGATGCCGACGTTGGGGAACTCCTCGCACAGGTCGATGATGCGGTCGGTGAAGAAGCCGTTGGTGGAGATCACGATGCGGTCGGACTTCTTGTAGAGCTCGCGAACGATGTCCTTGAGATCCTGGCGGATGAAGGGCTCGCCGCCGGTGATGTTGGTGAAGTACATCTTGGGGAGCTTCTTGATGGTCTCGATGGAGAGCTCCTCCTCCGGGCGGCTGGGCGCCTTGTAGCGGTTGCACATGGTGCAGCGCGCGTTGCAGCGGTAGGTGACGATGACGGTACCGTTGAGTTTCTTTTCGGCCATGTGGATTAGTCCTCTTTCTTGGCGCAGGCAGGATCAAGAATCGCTTCAAGCTTTTCGAGATGGTTCTGCGGTGTATATTTCGTAAGCACTTTATTGCGGCCATTCATACCCTGGCGTCTGGCTTCATCCGGATTCTCCAGGTAAAAGGCGATGGTTTTCGAAAGCGCATCAACGTCGTCCAAGGGAAGCACGGACCCCGTCTCCCCGTTCTCCACCAACTCCGGCATGCAGCCGATATCGAAAACGACAACCGGCTTGCCATGTGCATAGGCCTCGAGCACCGTGTTGGGCATGTTCTCAAACCAAGTCGAAGGGCAGAGAACGCATGCGGCGCCATCGATAAGGCGTTCCTTCTCTTCACCCTTGACGAAACCCACGAAATCCACGCGGTCCGATATACCGGCCTCTTCTACAGCCGCTTTAATTGACGCAGCGTACTCGTCGTCGGTACGCCCGGTGACCTTAAGCCTTACACCGCTGTTACACATGGCGGCGCCTACGGTTAGATCAACGCCCTTTTCGGGACTGATCCTACCAAGATAGAGAGCGTACTTTCCCGCGATAGGACCGTCCTCAAGCAGAGAAGGAGCCGTAGTAAACGTCGGAACAACATTGATTTTCTCCCCCGACACACCGGACTTTTCCAGAAGAGACGCCGTGAATGCAGAGGGACAGACAAATGCATCAACATAATCAAACAGACGCTTGCGGCGGTGGAACTTCATTGACGCAATACGCACTGCAGTTGTGGCCCTCGAGCCGTGGCAGCAGGACATATCGGCGGCTTTGGAGTAATCACCGTTGATACAAGCCGTACAGACCTCCCCGTTGCAAAGAAAATCGGAACGGGGGCACATAATATTGAAATCCGAAAGCCTGTGGACAACCCTTACGCCTTCATCGTAACCAGCCTTGAAGATACTCGGAGAAAGCGCGTTAATCTGCTGCAGGACGTAGACGACGTCCGGCCTCTCGTCCCGGATAAGACGTCGCAGATTCTTATATGCCTCGCGGTTATAGAAAGCGCAGGAGAGCAAACGAGCGACGTTCTTCGGAGTCTTCTTAACGTTGTTAAAGTAGGCGTCACCCGACTCGCTCTTCCCATGGGGAAAATAACGGGAATATGGCGTATCCTCATTGAGCGGGCTGCGGACCGAAAACGGAATAACAGTATGCCCGGCGTCTTCAAGAAGGCGCTTAACGTTGAACATATAGATCTCGGGACCGCCCGAGACATAGTAGCGATAATTCGCCAAGATTATCTTCATCGGGCCTCTCCTTGATAAAGCTCGAGGGTCCGTTCGACGACGGAATCCCAGTCATAGTTATTTCTCACGCGCTCGCAAGCACTCTCGCCAAGCTTGTTGGCCCTTTCCGGATTATCCAGAAGGCTGTGAAGGACGCGAGTAAGCTCAGAAACGTTGCCTTTAGCAAAAGTTACGCCGGCGCTTCCAAGAACGTCAGCGCATTCGGGCACATCGCTCGTAACGCAACATGTCCCGTAGGACATGGCTTCCATAAGAGAAAGTGGCATACCTTCCACATCGGAAGGGAGCACGTAGACATATGCATTCGAATAGAGCTCGGCGAGAAGGTCACCCGTGACGAATCCGGTAAAAATAACGCGCGGGTCAGAACCAGCCCGCTTTCTAAGCTCAATCTCAAATGCATCGGTGTCAGAACCTCCGCCAGCAATGACCAAACGCTTATCGGTATCGAGCCGACGGAAAGCATCAACGAGCAAATCACCGCGCTTTTCGGGCACTAGTCGGCCAAGATACAAGATGTAGTCGCCACGAGATAGCCCCCAACGCTCAGCGATTAAACTGGCATCAATACACTCACGGATTTCCACTCCATTGTGTATGAGAGCGGCCTCGCGACCGTATTCCTGCTTGAAATAGGCCTTCGCAGAGGACGATAGAACAATCAACTCATTCGATTGGGTCGCAGCCGCCCTCTCGCCCATCTTGATATAAGCGCTAGCGAGTCGTCCCCACTTGGCCCTCTGCCAGTCAAGACCGTGGATCGTCGCAACGGTGCGAATTCCTGCCCGACGGGCAAGTGACAGTGGAACACAGGGCCCCTCAGCGTGGTAATGAATCACGTCGGGGCGGTCCTTAATCGCCTGTCGAGTCGCAAAATAAGACGAAGAAAGTGCAGCGAGGCCCTTCTTATCAATTGTCTTAACCGGCACAATGCGCACGCCGTCAACAACACGCTCGGAAAGAGTTGTCGACTCTCCAGTCATCACGTCAGAACCAGAACGGTCGTAGCATGTAATCTCATGGCCTAGGGCAGCCATGCGACGAGCCAGCTCCGTAACAACAACTTCGACCCCGCCTTCACGAGAGCCAAATCGCTTATGTCCAATCATTGCTATCCGCACGCTAGCAACAACCCCCGTAATACTCGCGATACCACTTGGCGAAGGCCCTCAGACCGTCCTCGAGCGGCGTCGCGGGCTTGTAGCCAAGGTCGCGCTGGAGCGCCGTGGTGTCGGCGTAGGTGACGGGCACGTCGCCTGGCTGCATGGGCACGAGCTGCTTGTGGGCCTCGAAGTCGTAGTCCGCAGGCAGCACGCCCTCCTCCACCAGCACGCGCTGCAGCGTGTCGACGAAGTCGAGCAGGTTCTCGGGGTGCGAGTTGCCGATGTTGTAGACGCGGTGCGCGGCGAGGGGCAGCCCGTCCTCGCCCATCTTCACCTCGGGGGCGGCGTCCATGACGCGCCTCACGCCCTCGACGATGTCGTCGACGTAGGTGAAGTCGCGGCGGCAGTCGCCCATGTTGAAGATCTTGATGGTCTCGCCGCGGCGCAGCTTCTCGGTGAAGCCGAAGTAGGCCATGTCGGGCCTACCCATGGGGCCGTACACCGTGAAGAAACGCAGGCCTGTCGCGGGGATGGAATAGAGCTTGGAGTAGGCAGCCGCCATGAGCTCGTTAGACTTCTTGGTGGCGGCATAGAGCGACACCGGCGAGTCGACGCGGTCCTCCTCGGAGAACGGAACCTTCTTGTTGCCGCCGTAGACCGAGCTGGAGCTCGCGTAGACGAGATGCTTGACCGGGTGGTGGCGGCAGGCCTCCAGGATGTTGAAGAATCCGACGAGGTTGCTCTCGAGGTAGGCGCGCGGATTCTCGATGGAGTAGCGGACGCCCGCCTGGGCGGCGAGGTTCACCACGACGTCGAAGCCGTTCTCGGCGAACAGGCGCTCGATGAGGGCGGCGTCGCACAGGTCGCCGCGCACGAAGGTGAAGCGGCCCTCTGTGTCGGCCTCGGCCAGCATGCGCAGGCGCGCGTCCTTGATGCCGGGGTCGTAGTAGCTGTTGAGGTTGTCGAGACCGACGATAACGTCATCGGTCTCCTCGAGCAGCTTCTTGACGAGGAACGCGCCGATAAAGCCGGCTGCTCCGGTGACGAGTACTTTATTTGACATATTGCTCCTTTGGACGATCGAAATAACTAGTTGCGAATTGAAAGTACTGATTTGAGAAATGATGAAAATGAATCTATGTAATTGTCTGACTCAAAAAGTTCTAAAGCCTTTTCTAGTGCAGCTCGTTTCATGCTGGTCAACTCATGGTCAGTCAAATTGCATGCGCTTGTGATTCCGTCTAGAAGAGCTTGATTGCTTAAATCCGGAATAACAATTCCGTCAATCATATTCTCGAGAATAAGATCGGCTCCTCCGACCGCGTTGCATAACATCGGAACACCGTTTGACATACACTCAGCGAATTTTGTTGAAAATCCGGCGCGAGAATATAAATCAGGAGTTCTAAATAGAATTCCAAAGTCAGATTCTTGCAGCATTTTGATTACGCTGTCATGGGAAACACGGCCGTGAAAATGAACCTTATTAGATCTGGCAATGTTTCCCATTAAACTGACTGCCTGGTTTAAATCAATTCCAATTACATCAAGTACTGGTTGAGTGATTGCGGGAATAGCATCCTTACTTATGAGCGAAATAAACTCTGTAAGTGAGTCTTTTCCTCCAGCGGGAGAACCTGCATAGACAAACTTAGTTATAGTTCTCCGCTTCAATCCTTCTAAAGAACAAGGGTTACTAAGTGAGTCTCCGACCCTATTTAAGGGCGGTAAATAAAAAACCTTTGGATATCCTTGGGAGGAGTAAAGTGAATCGAAATGATTTTTGAAAAAGGGCGAGATTGCGATAACTCCATCTAGCAATCTGTCCACTTCGGCCACCCGTTTAGAACGAGATTTCTCCACAAGCCAAGCAGCTAAATCTCCTGTAAATTTCGGAGTAAACCAATCGGTCTCATCAACGATTACGGGAACGTTAAAATCATGGCAATGATCTAAAACCCGTTTTGCAAGCTTATGTTGTATCCCGTAATAAATAACCAAGGCGGGCTGTATTTGATCGAAACATCGAGTGAAGGCTTTAAAGCTGAAGGAAGAAGAAATCCGCTCGTAATACTTTTTGGCTATTTGATGGTGCCCGAATTTCACCTCATACGGAAAATCAAAGGGATAGTCGTAATTGCTGCTTATGGCGTTGGATGACGGCTCAATTATTCCAGCAAGAACAAAATGGACGTTGAAGCCACATTTGACCAGCAAATCGGAAATTGCGAAAGCATGTTTTGTAGGAGCATTATCCCCCGGAATTGATTGAACTAAATATAAAACCTGTTTATTCATTCTGTAGTTCATTCCTGATCGATTCATCAAAGCCGTTAACAAATAACGATTAATTCCGACGAAGGGACAATTTGTCCATAAGCAAATTGAATCCTTCGATATTCATCAGCTTAGATAGCACGATGTAACACCCTAAGGATCCGAGAGGGGCAACTATTAACGAAATTAGATTCCCGTTTGAAATGTGGATTAGTAATAATGCGATCACCACGGAAAACAATGTGGCAATTGACGGCTTAAGAACGTCAATAAGCTGCTCAAACATGCCATAGCCGAGCACTTTTTTATTCGGGGTCATGTTAATTAACATTGAGACAAATCCGCAAAAGGCACTTGAAAGGGAGATCGCAAATACACCAAAAGGAATCGACAAGATTAAAACGATGAATGAAATCGCCTTTTTAATGGCCTCAAGCTTAAAACAAAGAGTGCCCTGCCCCGCTGCTTTTAGCGCCTGCCAATTCATAGATTGAAGGGGCTGAAATAAATAGAACAAGCACGCAACCTGAAGATATGGGACGCATTCCACCCATTTTTCACCCAAAAGAACAAGAACTAAAGGGCGCGCGCAAGCTGCCAAAATTCCCATCATAGGGAAAACAAGATATGCAGAAAGCTGCATTGATTTCCTAAGGACAGCTTTGAGTGCATTTTGGCTGTCTTTTTTTTCAGCCATTAGCGGCAACATAACATTGCTAATTGGAGTGTTTAAGTTGCCTACAATTAAAGCCGGGAATTGGTTGCCGCGATTAAAGAAAGCCAAGTCTGCGGAGGAATAGAATTTGCCGATAACTAAAGAACGACCTTCTGTATAAATAGAATTAATAAGGTTGGCACTCGTAAATTGTATTCCAAGGGGCAACAGCTCTCTTGCTGAACCAACCACGAATTTTAGTCCAGGCGTCCATTTTGTTAACCAAGTCATTAGTACCGTTGTCATCAGAACTGTAAGTATCTGCTGAATGATTAACGCATAAATACCAAAACCCATCATTGCAACTACAATAGCTGCTAATCCTGAGATCAAGGAGCTGAGGAACGATGCAGAAAACTGCAATCTAAATAAAAAGTTCTTTGCAATATAGGCCTTTTGAATTGCATTCAGTGCCGAAAGAGGAAGACGTAATGCCAGAACCCTTAGGTAAAGACACATATTTGCATTTCCATAGAAGTCTGCAATGCTTGGAGCCGAAAAAAATATCAATACATATAAGATGCTCGACAATGCAATTGAACATGACAACATTGTCGAGTAGTCAATTTGATTGATATCAGACTTTTGTATCAGCGCTTCGCCAAGTCCATTTGTGACAAGCACGTCTGCCAAATTTGTAAATACAAGCAGCAGCGAAAGAGTACCGTAATCACTCGGGGACAGCAAACGCGCCAGAATTAGGGAAATAACAAATAGGGCACCTTGCGTGGCAAATCTCTCACCTATTGCCCAAAACATACTTGTTGCAGCCTTGTTCGAAGCCATTATTATTCACCATCCGCATTGCGCATACGATTAGATCTTTCTGGTTCTATGTTGTTTAGGGCATAACCAAAGGAGGCAAATAGAAGCACGACCCCGACATTAATTGTGTAAGAGTAATAAGTTGATAATCCCAGAATCGCCATGAGATAAAAGAGGGCAACATATTTGCACTGCCTATTTTTGGAAGAACCAAATAGGCATCGCGACAGGACGTACAAAAGCGGAACAACGGCTAAAACACCAAAATGAAACATCAAATAAATTATTTGATTATCGAAAAAAAGATAATTTGAATTCGTGCCGTATCTATATCCAGCGCTAATTCCGTTACCGAATATAAGCGATGCCGGTTCAACCTGGCTATAGAAAATTTCATATTGGTTAGACCGTGTATCTTCTCCGATCCTGTTTAAAAACGAATCAAGAACTTCAGGATAGATAAACGACAATGCCAAAAGTGCCGTTCCAGTTGTAAAAATAACAATTACTGTTCGTTTAAAAACTTTATCAATTCCTTGAGCCATAAAAGTCGCGGCAAGCATGATTAGCATTGGTTGAATTAACCAACTTCTGGTTGCCAGCATTAATGCGGCGATGCAGGCAAGAATGCCTATACCCATCGTTATGAAATAGCCATGTTCATCATTTGATGTAAGCACCACGGTTGACCAATACAAACTGATGCCAAATGCAAAATAGTCCCTCGCAGGACACCATCCAATATAAGACCCAAATCCACAAATAGATTTAAACTTAATAATTGATGCTAGTGAGGCGATAAAACAAATCAATGATAGCAGCGGGACCCATTTTTTAATCAACTGCTCGATTCTTGGATCCTCTGATAATAGGTAGAATAGAGGAATAATAAATACAGTGGTTGGAACATTTCCAAAGAGCACGCTGGTTAAGTCGCCCGCATTATTGGCTACGGCCATTAAGCTATAAACTATTAGTCCAAAAACTGAACAAGATATAACGAGCCAATTAGCTTTTCGTGATTTACTAATTGCACGCAACAAGAGAATCGAAAAGCTGATCTGTTGAATCAAATCAAATAAAGAAGCAAAGCGTCCGCTTGAAGTACTGAATGCAAAGCGGTTAACTTCCCAGTCAGTAGCAAGCGAGTATGATGACCCCAAATCTCGAAGAAAGGGAACCATGAGGCCGGAAATCACTGCTATTGCTAACAACAGGTCAGTGATTCTTCTATTTTGATTGTATTGGTTTAACTGATAATGCAATTCTGTTTTCCTTATTGGAGACGTTTGGGCGAATCTATTTAAAGAGAAGATTTGCCCATTCATTGCCAATAGTTTCTAAAGAAAGGGACTGCCTTAGCATCAGGGCATTATTAGACAAATGATTCGAATAGGACTTATCTTCGACGATCTTATTGAACGCATCGCTCTCAGCTAGATCGTCATCAATATCGACCAAAATGCCGTTCACGCCATTCCGAATAACTGCTTCTGCTCCACCACCGCCACATTTGGTGCAAATTGTTGGAACCCCCATGCACAAGGACTCAAGCATCGAATTAGATAGACCCTCGAACTTTGATGACATTACAAAAGCCGATGCAGTTCTAATGTGCAAAAGAGCGTCAGAAGAAAAACCCATAAATTTGATTGAATCATCCATGTCAAGGCTATGAACAAGATTTTCTAGTTCTGATTGAAGGCTTCCCTTGCCAAAGATTTCAAGAATATATTCAGGGTGTTTTTTATGAAACAGCGCAAATGACCTGATTGTCATCGAGTGATTTTTTTGAAGTTCAAGCCGTCCCGCTGTGACGATTGCTTTTCTTCTAAGCCCAGAATACGGTTCAGGAAGTTCACTAGATATTGGATTTAAGATGATTTTTGAATTCGCTTGAAGGTATCTCGGCATTAAACTTGCCTGACTTTTTGTCTGAAACACAATTGCATCGGACCTTCGATACAACATGTTTCTAATGAATGGAAGGATCTTATTGCCAGGAAAATCATATCTCGGATCGTTTCGCACCGAAACAATAGCCCTGTTTGGGAGTCCAATGGTCGCCATCAGCGTATACATGTTTTGATGTGGCAAAAATGAAATCACCGTGGCTTTGGGCCGTTCGGAAACAAAACGCCGTATTAGCTTGACCTGGTCGAGTGGCTTAAGCGAAGCGTCTGCAAACTCAGAACACACTTCAACTCCATCTGGCACTTCATATTCAATAACGTTACTTTTAGTCAAGAAATAGGTAAATCTAATACCATGAGAAACGAAGTACGATGCAAGCGCAAGAGAGACGCGCTCGGCCCCGCCGCCCATCAGGGAAGGGTGAACAAAAACAATGTGCCCAGCTTCATGTGCTAACTTCTTTGAATTCAATTTAATCCTCTAATTACCGCTGACAGCATTGCAATAGATACCGAGTATTTCGCTCAAGAGCAGGTTGATATCAAATGAACTGAGTATCTTTTTTCGGGCCAATGTTCCCATTTCTTTTCTAAGCTCGCTTGATTCGAGAAGATGATTCAATGCAACGGCCAGGGCTTGATAGTTATCTACCGGAATCAGAACGCCATTAACACCATCATTAATTACTTGAGGAATTCCGCCAACGGGAGTGGCAACAGTTGGAATTCCTCTGGCCATGGCTTCAAGAACGCTCATGGGGAGCCCCTCGTTTTTGGAGGGGAGGCAGTACACCGCGGCACGCTCAAAGAGCTCCTCGCGTTCTGCGCCCGCGACCCAGCCGTGGAACTCGCAGCGGTCGGCAATACCGAGCTCTGCCGCAAGAGATTTATTCTTTTCGACCTCTCCGTCTCCGCCGAATACGACCTTGGTGTCGGGAAAACGCGACAGGATTTCTCTTGACGCGCGCAAGGTGAGCACGGCTGATCTGGAACTTTGACACCGTTATGAACAACGTCAATCTTCTCCAGGTCGCAAACGTTTTTTGAAAAGTAGTCACGCCACTCTTCCGACAGAACCACAACTCGGTCGGCGATACTAAAGGTCTTTCTTACATCACGACGGTAGGAATCTCCACCCTCTTCGAAGGCCTTCTTAAACTCACCATCGTGGTCGTGGAGTATTACGTACTTGCCTGCTTTGTGGGACATACGAGCCATAATTGACTTACGTTTATAGGAGCCACGGGCGCTAATGTGTAAATGAATAATGTCATAGGATGGCATGATCATCGCATAGCGAATCAACGCTCGGGAAAATGCGACGGATTTACCGAGCTTTGAGGAACCGATGCCCGTCCCCAGGTACTCAAAGGCATCGCATGCCTCAGGGAGACCTGCGTCTAGATAACCTTTCACGACTGAGACGATTCCGCCGTGAAGAGAGAGATCGGGTCCGACCATCAACACCTTTGCATGGACGCGCGGATAACCTTTAGTCATTGATTTCCTCTTACCGAAAGCTTAGACGGCGAGCTGGAAGCCCCCCAGATTGAAAACTCCGGGCCAACGTCTTTTGTCACTACCGTACCGGCTGCAATCACACAATGGTCGGCAATTCTAACGCCCTTAAGAATCGTTACGCCGCTGCCAATCCATACATCATTGCCGATGACGACATCCTGGTCATTCTCTGGAAGCTTGTCCGACTCATCAAGCGTCATCATGGGTCGGTCGAGAACATCTGTACGATGGTCTCCAGTAATAATTGTGAGATGAGGGCCGCTCATGACGTAATTGCCGATATGAATCTTCGCACGGGTCGTCAGAAACGTTGCTCCTGGGCCAATATATACATCATGTCCCATGTAAATATTTTCAATCCCCTGAATTTCACTACGACGACCGATGGTTACGTTTTTACCGCATGATGCAAAGGAGCGACGTAGGGCAGGGAGCAAGAGCAATTTGTTATAAGCTCGCGAGATACCATCAAGCAATCTGTACCCAGCGCCCATGGCTAAGATTTCCTCCACACCATCTTGTCCACGACGCCGGTGTAGCTCTGGATGATCTTGACCACCTTGGTGGACACGGTCTCGTCGGCGTAGTCGGGCACGGGTGCCTCGGGAAGCGACCCCTCGGCGTCGAGCTCGACGGCGGTGCGGACCGCCTGGAGCAGGCCGCGCTCGCTGATGCCGGCCAGCGTGAAGCAGGCCTTGTCCAGGGACTCGGGGCGCTCGGTGGAGGTGCGGATGCACACCGCCGGGAACGGGCGGCCGACGCTCGCGAAGAAGCTCGACTCCTCGGGCAGGGTGCCGGAGTCGGACACCACCGCGAAGGCGTTCATCTGCAGGCAGTTGTAGTCGTGGAAGCCCATGGGCTCGTGCATGCGCACGCGCGGGTCGAGCTTGAAGCCGGTGGCCTCCAGGCGCTTGCGCGAGCGAGGGTGGCAGGAGTACAGGATCGGCATGTCGTATTTCTCGGCCAGCGCGTTGATCGCGGTGAACAGGCTCGTGAAGTTCGCCTCGGTGTCGATGTTCTCCTCGCGGTGGGCGGACAGCAGCATGTAGCGCTTGGGCTCAAGGCCTAGCTCGGAGAGGACGTCCGACGCCTCGATCTTGCCCAGGTTGGCGCGCAGGACCTCGGCCATGGGCGAGCCGGTGACGTAGGTGCGCTCCGGGGCGCAGCCGGTGTCCTTCAGGTAGCGGCGGGCGTGCTCGGAGTAGGCCAGGTTGACGTCGGAGATCACGTCGACGATGCGGCGGTTGGTCTCCTCGGGCAGGCACTCGTCCTTGCAGCGGTTGCCGGCCTCCATGTGGAAGATGGGGATGTGCAGGCGCTTGGCCGAGATGGCGGACAGGCAGCTGTTGGTGTCGCCCAGGATCAGCAGCGCGTCGGGCTGGACCTGGACCATCAGCCTGTAGCTCGCGGCGATGATGTTGCCCACGGTCTCGCCCAGGTCGGCGCCCACGGCGTCGAGGTAGACGTCGGGGTCGGCGAGCTCCAGGTCGCGGAAGAAGATGCCGTTGAGCGTGTAGTCGTAGTTCTGCCCGGTGTGCGCCAGCAGGCAGTCGAAGTGGCGGCGGCACTTCTTGATGACCTCGGACAGGCGGATGACCTCGGGGCGCGTGCCCACGATGATCAGGAGCTTCAGGCGGCCGTCGTCCCTGAATGCGATATCGGAATAGTCCTTGCCCATGCGGCTAGACCTCCTCGTAGTAGGTGTCGGGGTCCTCGGGGTCGAAGGGCTCGTTGGCCCACATGACCGTCACGAGGTCCTCGGTGTCGGACAGGTTGGTGATGGAATGCGTGTAGCCCGGGATCATCTCCACGGCGCGCATGTCGGGGCCGGAGACAGTGTACTCGTCGACGGGGAACGGGTTCCCCTCGGCGTCCTCCCCCACCTTCCTCAACTTGATGGATGCGGTGCCGGAGACCACCAGGAACCTCTCCCACTTGCTCATGTGCCAGTGGTTGCCCTTGGTGATGCCGGGCCTGGACACGTTGACGGAGACCTGGCCGCGCTCCGGCGTGCGCAGGAACTCGGTGAACGAGCCGCGGCCGTCGACGTTGGGCTTGAGGCTATAGGCGAAGTTCCCCGGCTCGTAGTAGGACAGGAACGTGCTCCAGAGCTTCTTGGAGAATGAGCCCCCCGTCAGGTCGGGAACCGACAGCGTCTCGCGGCTGTCGCGGAAGCTGTCGAGCAGGCAGACGATCTCGCCCAGCGTCTTCACGTCGGTACCGGGGACGTAGCAGAACTCCTCGCCGTCGACGCGCTCGAGGCCCTCGTATCCGCAGCGGTGCTCCTCGCCCAGCAGGGCGCCCAGCATCTCGTCGACGAGGTCGTCGATGTAGAGGAGCTCGAGCTCGACGGAGGGATCGTTCACGGTGTAGGGGCGGCCGTTCGCGATGGCATCGCAGAAGGTGGCCACGGCGGAGTTGTAGCGCGGGCGGCACCACTTGCCGTAGAGGTTGGGGAAGCGGTAGATGAGCACGGGGGCGCCGGTTCGCTCGGAATATTCGCGGAAGAGGCCCTCCCCCGCGAGCTTGGACTCGCCGTATACGGAGCCCTCGAAGCGGCCCGACAGGCTCGCCTGCGCGGAGCTGGAGAGCATGACGGGGCACGTGTTCCCGTGGCGCTCGAGCGTCTCGAGCAGCGTGGACGCGAACCCGAAGTTGCCCTCCATGAACTCCGCCTGGTCCTCGGGGCGGTTGACGCCCGCCAGGTTGAAAACGAAGTCGGCGCGGGAGCAGTAGTCCTCCAGCTCGGCGGGCGTGGAGTCGATGTCGTACTCCATGACCTCGAGCGGAAGCAGGCCCGCGTATCTCTCGCGGCGGTCCTTGCCGTCCCTTATGTTCTTCAGCGCGCAGCAGAGGTTCTTTCCGACGAAGCCCCTGGCGCCGGTGACGAGGACCCGCACCCTACTGCACCGCCTCGTGCTCGCGGCCCTCCAGGGCCAGCTGCACGTACTCGGCGGTCTTGATCTTGGCGATGGTGCCCTCCACGTCGAGCCTCTCGGTGTTGTGGGAGGTGTAGGACTCGTCTGCCTGGGTCTCCACCTCGCCGTCCACGACGAACTTGTCGTAGTTCAGGTCGCGCGAGTCGCAGGACACGCGGTAGTAGCCGCCCATGTCCTCGGCGCGCAGTCGCTCCTCGCGGGTCATGAGGGTCTCGAAGAGCTTCTCGCCGTGGCGGGTGCCGATCACCTGGGTGCCCACGCGGCCGAAGACCTCCTGCACGGCCTCGGCGAGGTCGCCGATGGTCGATGCCGGCGCCTTCTGGATGAACAGGTCGCCGGGGTTGGCGTGCTCGAAGGCGAACTGCACCAGGTCGACCGCCTCGTCCAGGTTCATGAGGAAGCGGGTCATGTTGGGGTCGGTGACCGTGAGCGGCTCGCCCTTGCGGATGCGGTCGATGAACAGCGGGATCACCGAGCCGCGCGAGCACATGACGTTGCCGTAGCGGGTGCAGCAGATGGTGGTGCGGCCGGCGCCGTTGCGGGCGTTGGCGTAGATGATGGACTCCATCATGGCCTTGGACTTGCCCATAGCGTTGATGGGGTAGGCCGCCTTGTCGGTGGACAGGCACACGACGCGGTCGACTCCCTCGTCGATGGCGGCGTGGAGCACGTTGTCCGTGCCGATGACGTTGGTGCGGACGGCCTCCATGGGAAAGAACTCGCAGGAGGGCACCTGCTTCAGGGCGGCGGCGTGGAAGATGTAGTCCACCCCGTGCATGGCGTCGCGCACGCTCTGGGCGTTGCGGACGTCGCCGATGAAGAAGCGCACCTTGGAGGCGAGCTCGGGGGACTTCTCCTGCAGGCGGTGGCGCATGTCGTCCTGCTTCTTCTCGTCGCGGGAGAAGATGCGGATCTCGGCCAGGTCGGTGTTCATGAAGTGCTTGAGCACCGTGTTGCCGAATGAGCCGGTGCCTCCCGTGATCATGAGGGTCTTGTCTTTGAATGCGGTCGTGGATTTCATCTACTTGCCTTCCTTGCGTTTTGCGCCCGTGAACTGGTAAAAGAGAAACTTAGTGTTAGTAATGAGGTATCGTTTGAAAAGCCGTTTCGGCTCTTGGATAAGTCTGTATAGCCACTCGAGGCTCAAGTTCTGCATCCAGATCGGTGCCTCCGGCACCACTCCGGCGAGGACATTGAAGGCTCCCCCGACACCGATCATTATTGGCTGGGGACCGCCTTTAAGCTCATGCATGAGGACTTCCTGGCGAGGAGCACCCAGTGCAATCCATGCAAAGTCTGCACCCGAATCAGCGATACGTCGCGAAAGGTCTCGCTTCTCGCTGGCGGAGAGCGGTCGGAAGACCGAAGGCTCCATGCCAGCGATTTCCAGGCCCGGATATTTCTTTTGAAGTGAATTCTTGAGAGCGACGAGATTCTTCTGCTCGTTACCGTAGAAGTAATGGCTCCATCCATGCTGCACAGAAATGTTGAATATCTCTCGCATCAGATCGGGTCCAGTTACACGCCCCATTGACTCGATTGTTTTGCTTCCAACAACAGATAAAGGCTTGCCGTCGGGAACGGACATGACAGATTCAGCTTGGCAGACCCAATAGGAGGGGTCGTCATGGGCCATAACCGAGGTATGAGCATTGGAAACGCAAATATATTCGCCATGTAGCTCATCTATATGGCGAGTGAGAAACTCGATACACTCAGACATGTTGGTTCCCGTGATCGGAACATCGATTACGGGAACGCGTTTGAGTTCGACGAATTTAGAATAGTTTTGGAGCATTAGCACGCACCCTTGCCGGTGATGACCTCGATCACCGTGAGGACGACGATCTTGAGGTCGGTGATGACGCCTCGGCTGGCGATGTACTCCAGGTCTCGTCGGACCATGCCGTCGAAACCGGTCGAGTTGCGCTCGGTCACCTGCCACCAGCCGGTGATCCCGGGCTTCACGGCCAGGCGCTGCAGGTCGTACTCGGTGTACTCCGCCACTTCGTTGGGCAGCGGCGGACGCGGGCCCACGACGGACATCTGGCCCAGGAACACGTTCACGAACTGCGGGAACTCGTCGATTGAGTGCTTGCGGATGAACTTGCCAATCTTGGTGACGCGCGGGTCATCCTTCATCTTGAACATGGCGCCGTCGATCTCGTTCTGCCCCTTGAGCTCGGCGAGGCGCTCGTCGGCGTCCTTGTACATGCTGCGGAACTTCCACATGCGGAAGGTGGACAGGCTGCCGTCGCGGTGGGTCTGGCCCACGCGTATCTGGCTGTAGAACGGGTTGCCCTCGCTCTCCAGGCGGATGGCCGCGGCGAGCACCAGGCTCGGCACGGCGATGACGGCCAGCACGCAGCCGCTGAACACGATGTCGAAGACGCGCTTTACGCTGCGGTAAGCAAGGCGCGTGCGGTCCCAGTCCTTCACGGCCTGCATGGCCTTGTAGCGCATGCCCGCCTCGCCGCCGTTCATGGCCTGGGCAACAAGCGCGGCTCCCGCCGGCGCTCCAGCTGAATACTCAGTTTTGTCTGACACTATTTCCTTCAAACCTACGTCCCCGCCCCTGGGGATCCTCCCTGTCCCGTTAAACAGTTGGCAGTAATTAGGCAATCGCCTTTTTAAGGTTTCGCATTGCGCGCTGCTCGGCTGAAAGCACCGCGAGGCCAACACGGGTGGTTACGCGTCGGCCGCACAGGTTTAGCTCCAAATAAGCAGTGCTCTTGCGTCTGTTAATGGTTTTGATAAGGCCTTCGTGGCCCAGCAGCGGACCTGCCGTCACTACGACCTGGTCACCGTCTTTTAGGGCCTCGCTCATGGGAACTACGCGGTCTCCCCTATGCGTAAAGCCGTCAATGAGCTGGGTCTCTTCTTTTGCCAGCGGCACAAACTGACCGTCCTGGGAAAGCACCCGGGCAAAGTCGTCCATGCGCAGCAGATACTGTTGCACGGTGCGGGGATCTGCCGTGTCGCAGAATAAGATAACCGGGAAAGAGTGGCTTGGTCGTATCGACCCATTCGCCGTGCACCTTAATCTCGGTTTGAAATTGGGGGTAAAAGAGCTCCCGCATGGCACCAGCCGGCAACACGCGCTCGATGCGCTCGCGCATTATGTCTTCGCGACCGTTAATGACCTGGATCACATACCACACGAGCACCACCCCCTTGCTGTCTTATGTATGGCTCACGGGGTTTGGGTATGGCTTCGCCAGGGCGCTTGTGCGCGAAGGCGCTCCATATTCAAACCCTGAGCCCAGTTAGACAAGCACGTGGCTCTGCCCCACCGTGAACGGTATGTATAAGTGCAGTGGCTAGAGGCGCGGACGTGTATCGCAAAAGACCGCGTCCCCAGCTGGCTGCGTGCGACCCAGTCAAGCGGGTACAAAACTGGACCGCACGCAAACAGCTGCAAGACTGCTGCGATTTGTCATGAAATGTCGAATCGAATGAACAACTTGTACATAAACAAGAATAAATTCATTCGATGCGATACGCATGACGACGCTATTGGAGCTCATGGTTTTTCTGGCACCGCCGTTACGGCCGGATGCTGATCGACCCTGTGTTTTGCGGCTTGCTGGAGCCGTGAGCACAGTTGAACCCATGTAACGTTAGGTATCCTAGCACAGCAGGTGGCCCATACGTTTTGGCGTGTGTTGAGCAACATATTGTTGATTTGCCGTGGTTATGAGGGATATTGCGCCGCCTTGCACTCATCACCGCAGGTTTATGGGGGTGTGTGGGGTGGTGAGCACTGCCTGAGTTGTAAAGCTGGCGGCGTGAATTGCTCAAACTATTAAGTTTGGCTAACAAACTTTGTACAAAACCGGGAAGGTAATTGCGCAACTTTTTATGGGGATCGCGCGGGTGCACGCGTCACTTTGGACTGTGGGGTTTATGGGCATGAAAAAAGGCCATAGGATATCCGGTGGCCTTTTGGATTCACGATGGTGGAGACGAGGGGGATCGAACCCCTGACCTCTTGACTGCCAGTCAAGCGCTCTCCCAGCTGAGCTACGCCCCCGTGACAAGGTAGTACTATAGGGGAAGATCTTCGGGGATGCAAGGGGGAATTTTGGATTGATTTTCCGCCTTACGGGTTTTCCTGGAACGGGGCAAAAATAATCACTCTACGAGCGATTATTTTTGCTCACCGTCCCGATAAAACCCTGATGTAGTAAATACGCTATTGCGACGCCTTGGTGGACTTGGATCTTGGCCGTTTTCCTGACGACATTTGAGATGCCCGTGTCGGCCAAGAGCCCTAGGGGGCTGTGGTCTAGTTCCCATTCTAGGCCGTGTTCGCTTATCTCTGTGTTGGGAGCGATGGCGATGATGGAGAAGGTTTTGCCCTCGGCGCCCTCGATGGTCCAGGTCTCGTCCTGGTGCAGGATTCTGGCTGTCGCTGCGTCTTCTTCGATCCAGACGGGGGCGTCCACATAGCCTGCCAATAACCCTAACACAGACAGGGCCATGTCCGGGCGGCCTCCGGTGGCGCAGGTCGCAACCACTTCGGCGCCCGGCCAACGACGGCGGACGGAATCGAGTGCCAACGCCAGATCGGTATAGTCCTTGTAGGGATCGTGCCGCTCCACCTCAAAGGCTTCGGCGGCATCGACCAGAGCGCGTCCCTCATCGCTTACAGTGTCGGCGTCGCCCACGTAGACATCGCAGCTCAGGCCAGCGCCCAACAGGGCGTCCAGGCCGCGGTCTACGGCTACGATGTGGTCACACTCCCCAGCCAGGTGGCACAGCAACTCGGGGCTCGCCACCACCGGCGAACCGCAAACCACAAATACTTTGCAAGCCACGGCCCTCGCCTAGCCCTCAAACGAAAGCATGCGGGCCAGGGCCAGGTCCTCATAGCTGTCGATAAAGATGTCGCAGTTGGCACACACCTCGTCGCGCTCCATACGGCCATGCGGGTCATAGATACCCACGCGTTTAAATCCAGCGGTGCCGGAACTCTTTAGCCCAAAGACCGCGTCCTCAAACACCCACGCGCGCTCAAACTTGCGGCCGTGGCGCTCCTCCAGGCGACGCAACGCCAGCTCGTAAACGTCGGGGAACTGCTTAGAGCGTCCCGCCTCGCCCGTCGTGGTAATAAACTCCATATAGCGATCAAGGCCAGCACCCGCAAGGGCGGACTGCACCAGCTCGGCCGGCGTGGACGTGGCAACGCACATGACAATACCGGCCTTCTGCGCCTGCTCCAAAAATGACAGGAGCCCCTCGCGCGGCGGCACCTTGGAGTACCCATCAATCAAAATCTCGCTCAGCTCGCGGTAGAGCTCCTCGCCATTCGTGCCAACGCCCCACGTGTCGTGGTAGGCCTTGCACTCCTCCTCCAGCGAAAGATGTTCAAACTGGGCAAAATCGTCGACCGTAACATCAATGCCATGACGGCGCAATAACTCGATCTGTGCATGGCCCCAGACGGGGGAGCTATTAACCAGTGTTCCGTCGCAATCGAAAATAAAAGCAACACTTGGGGCAGCGATATGGTCCATAAACGTACCTTTCAATGTCAAATGGTAAACAACCTGCTAAAAACGTTTTACCAAACATCAACCTAAAAATCTAAAAACCCCAATTGGTAAAACTGTCAAGAGTTTTACCATCGCAATTCTGCCAGTGGTCTAAACATGGCGCTCGCCGATTAAACACCGCCGCAAATCCACTTTTCTCCATAAAA
>ERZ826220.475-NODE-475-length-47231-cov-7.091614_pt1 | contig 47231 bp, 50 predicted proteins | sample MGYA00519927_ERZ826220 | MGnify/ENA primary metagenome ERZ826220 (study PRJEB31778, sample SAMEA3449225) | human gut metagenome | biome: human gut; feature: human-associated habitat; material: faeces | place: United Kingdom | collected 2010/2012 ... | reverse complement strand
CTATAAATTTAATACTTTTATCGCTATGTTTCTAATTATAAGTGAAATATATTTATTCTTATTTCGAACTCACGTTATTTAAATTGTTCGGGCACGAATTATACGGAAATTACAGGTGTTTTAGACAATACTGTAAGATCTGTATAGTTCGTGTCTTTTATTCTCTTTCTGTATCGTTCTCCTGGCTAAAACAAATAGAATAGGCCCTCTCCTCACGAAGAAAGCCTATCGTTAGATTAATGTTTAATATAAGAGAGAGTTTTATAGTCCTAACAGTTCATTGAACTTCTCTGCTGTCTTGGGATCTGACGGACGGGTCATATTGGCAGAGATGATTTTGCCATCCCGATCCAGCAGGATAAAACGGGGAATGCCGTTGATGAGGTAAGCATCCATAAAGGTCCTGTCTGTTCCCATGTGTAACTGGATCCCTTTCAGTTGATCCTTTGTTACCATGTTCTCCCATGCCTTTTTGTTCTTGTCGCATGACAGGCTGACAAAATGAATATCCTTTCCTGCATATTTCTCTTCCAATTCCTTTAACGCAGGAAGTTCTCCACGGCAAGGGCCACACCAGGTAGCCCACACGTCAATATAGATATATTTCCCTTTCAAATCTGCCAAAGATACTGTTTTCCCATTTATATCCGGATAGGAGAAGCTAGCTGCTGAGGGATTGCCTGATCTTAATTTTTCCCACTTGGTACAAAGTGCGTTGAATTTTTCTATGGACTTTGCATCCTTCACATGTTTGCGGAATAGGACAATCAGCCCGTCTGCTTCATCCAGCCCGTTATTGTCTACAAAGTTATAAACAAATTGGTCAATCAGAAATTCTGCAACCTTTTCATCTTGTATGGTTGCATCTACGTAGTTTACACTTTGTTCTGTAGAATTGGATGCAACTGTTTTTCCTTTATTACTAAAGGCGCTGATAGCATCGGGAAGAAAAGCCTTATATTCTTTTAGAGCTAATAAACCGGCATTGATCGGAGTAATAGCTTCCAGTTTTTCATAATATGCTTTGGAAGGAATATAGTTGTCATCCTTTCCAAAATGAGGATGATACAAAGCGTATTTGGAGAAATAATAATACGTATAGAATTGCAAACGTATTTTTTCCTGTGCAGTGAAATCGGCTGGAAGTTTTGCGGCTTCCAATACTTGGCAATTGGCTGCGTACAGGCTGTCTCCTTTGTGTATGAGGGCGGCCTCTTGCATTTTCATATCGGGCATACCGAGTGATTGGAGCTCTTTGCTTCCCAGATAGGTGTTGATAGCGGCACCTGCTCCTTCAAAGGTTGTGTTTCTCCACATGTTGTCACTGTCGAATGACAAGGTAAGGTCTTGATTGGGATCCAGATAAAGAGTACGGCGTCCGCGTGTGTATTGCATGGTTACATATTGCGGAGTGAATCCTGTGATTTCTATGTTGCCGTTTCCAGCGGCATCAATCGCCACTTCTTTTTGTTCGCCACTTTGGCTGAAAGTCAATCTCACTTTGACCTTCTCATTGGGATTGGTGACCTTAAAAGTGAGCTTTGCAGCTTCTGTAGCGGTAAAGGTACTCAGCGCAAGGCCAAGTACCATGATGGATTTTAGAGTTCTCATCTTATTTTTTTCTTTTAGGTTTCATTTTCAATGCATCGGGACGCATGTTATAGACTTTTTTTCCGTATGCGGGTTCTGTGCTGAGGCAGGCAGGGATGGGGGCTTTGCCGTTCAGTTTGCGAAGCACCATTTCCAAGGCGGCTGCATATTCCTGATGGATGAAAGCATCATCTCTGTCTGTTTGGTTATAAGCAATGTATTGCAGATAGCCTACACATTTGTTGAACCAGAATTCGGGAAGTTCCTCTGCTTTGTATCCCAAACGGGCGATAAATTTCAGTCTACTGATTAACTCTTGCTGATTGACTGTGGTGTCTGCAATCATCGCATCAATCTGGGTAGCTGCCGCTTCATACTTTTGTTCCCGGATATCATTATTGATACGGATCATTTTCAGATTGAAATCTTTTCCTTCATAGTTGCATAAGGCTTCAATTTCCGCCAATTCGCCGTATGAAGTTTCTTTTGCCAATTTAGCATCAACAGCTTTTTTGCCGAAACGCTGGCAGAAATCTGCATAATTGTCTGATACTTGCTTCAGGTACGGGTTCATGCCATTGATAGTGTTTACATATACTTCCCATACATCCGGATCAGTCAGTTTGGCACCTCCTTTTATTAATTCATCAAAAGCGGCTTGTACGTTATTGCGTGCATAGACTGAATAGTGATAATTGATGTAATCAATCAGGAATGCACGTTCTCTGTTCCCCTTGGTATATTGCTCTTGCAGGTAAAAAGAGCGTTTGGTAGGAATGTTTGCATCTTTTCCTGTCTGAATAAACTGTTCGGGAGTCTGACGGCTGCTGCTGCGATGAACAATTTCTTCGGTAGCAGGATCGACGAAGGCATAAGTAGGGTAGCTGCGTACACCGTATTTCTTGGCTAATGTAATTCCTTCACCTTCTTCAGCATCAATTTTGAGGTTGATGAAAGTTTGGTTATAGTAGTAACCCACTGTAGGCAATGAGAATACAGTTTGTGCCATATTCATGCAAGGTCCACACCATTGGGTATAGAAATCAATGAATATCAATTTGTTTTCTGCTTTGGCTTTAGCTACGGCTTCTGCCCAAGTAGTGCCGTGCAGGAAATTGATTCCTGCATTCTGGGCATTTAAGTGAATCGCATAGATACATGCGAAAATGAGTAAGATATATTTTTTCATGTCTTTGATTTTAATATGTTAATATAGGGGGCACAGAATAAAAAGTACCACGAAGCATTAACGAGCGGATGCGCTGAAACGCCCTATCCATCGGCTTTTTAGAAGATTCGGGCGAATCCGCCCATTAAAAACAAAAAGTGACATTATGTTGCATTTGGGTGACATTCCACCCCTTATAAGAGTCCAATAAAGCCTTTATTGGGACATTACCACTCATTTACCCTTAAAATGCCCTAGAATAGCCTGTAAAACGGTTTTAAATAACAAAAAACGTCTAAGGGAGGCCTTGTTTTAAGGCGTTCCTTTAGTGAACTATAATTGTTAATAAAACTGTTAAAAATCGGTATGGACATTCAAATGGGCATTCAATGGGCATTCACCGTAAAAAACAAAATGTTCTAGATGGGCATTCAATGGGCATTCAAATTACCCGTTTTTTTTTATTGAGTTTTTATATATAATACATGAAAATATATCGAGATACAGGAAAAATAGTGTGAGTTTACCCCTTTAATACATATAGAATTATAGCGTATTTTATTTAATATACTGATTATTAGTGATTTATATGCAAAATACTTATATTTGCATAGATTCAAGCTGCAAATTATGTGTTGGTGTGTGAAATAGACGCGTCGGAGTGCTCCCAGTTTTATAACTGGGGCACTTTAAAACAGTGAATCTAGCCAATTCGTTATATAAGTATCAGGATATAGGCTTTAGTCTATTTTTAAGGTAATAAGATTGTTGTTCGTGTGATCCCGGGTTCCTCCGGGATCTTTTAATATAAGTTATGGATATAAATGATGTAAAATTCAATTGGAAAGAAAGAACTGATGTTTTGTCGAAAATGATCAGAACTTTCGGAAAACAAAAAACGGCTGAACAAATCGACGGGTTTATTGATAAATTAATTGCTGTCGAAGGTGATGAAGATAAGGAACTCGTTGAATTTTTGTTCAAACTACGGTGCGATGTTTTAAAGGATCGAGTTATTTAAAGCATTTTCTGTATAATATTTTTTTGCTGTTTTAAAATATTATCATTTTATTTGCATGAAATAATAAAACAACAATCTTATAAAACAAAATCATGAAAAAAGTAATGCTTATAGTACTAGCTAGTACATTATCTTTATCGTTGTCTTCATGTTATAGCTCTCAATTGTATGTAGGTGGCATGGAGGTTGATGAACCAAAGAGAGTTTTCAACTCAAAGACAAACAATCATTTTCTTTTCGGACTTATATCACCAGCGTCAAACAAAAAGGATATTAAGCAATATGTTGGAGATCGTCAAAAGTATGCAATCAAAAATCACCATACTTTTTTAAACGGTTTTTTGGAGGTTATAACTTGTGGTATCTATACTCCATCAAAAACTACATTTTATGTACCTATAAATGAATGACATTTAAAATTTTATGCCTCGTTCTTTTTAAGTTCGGGGCATTTTTTTGTAATTGTATCTTCACTCAATTATTATCTTTATTTTATGGTCGGGACATCTGTTTGCGCAGAAGAGCCTGATATACGCGATGAGCTCCGCTTTTTTTGGACAGTTTCTGCATGGGAGTCGGAGTTTGTTGTTGGGGATTCTTGCTGTTCTAGTTTAGCAAGTTTAGTTTCTAATTCTTTTATTCTTCTCTCTTTTTCCGCGATGATTTCAGCCTGTAGCTTTTTGTAATCCTCATACATATTATATATATAAGCAGTATCCATTGTATTAGGTGAAGCTGTACTTTTTATTTCATTTTTTAACATAGAGCCTTCGCCAGTAAGAAGCCAGCCAATATCTAATCTGGGGAAATTTATTGCAATGCTTTTTAATTTATCAGGTTGAATAGATACCCTCATGCCCGAAATAAAGCCTGTAGATACTCCTATTATTCTACAGAAATCAACATCTTTTATACCTTCTTTTTTTAAAAACAGTTTAAGTCTTTCTTTAACAGATACTTCCATTGCTTTGTTATTTATATTTTATTCTAAATAGATTGCAATGCAATAAATTATTCACCTTTTTCTTGGTTTAAATATTGCATTGCTTTATATTTGCGTCAGGTTTAATATAAACCGCGCCAAATATAGCAATTTTAATCCAATAAATATTGAATATGGGACAAGTAATTAAGTTAGGCGCACAAGGCAAGAAGGAACTTGCTGTCGCCTTTAAAGTAACAATGGCCTATGTCGGACAGGTTTTGTCCGGTCAGAAGAAGGGTGGTAAAGCTCCGGCAATCTGGGAAGCCGCCAAGAAACGGAACGACAGTAAGCTGTACAATGTTGACGAAATCGTCAAGCATGAAACAGTCAAAATACTCGACAACAAGGGTAATGTGAAAGCGGAACGTACTAATTAATAATGTATTATTATGGAAACACTGAACAACAACCAGCAGACAACAGGTCTGCAAATCTTCAACAATTCGGAAATTGGTGCAAAGATTCGCGCTACTACAGAAAGAAATGAAACATGGTTTGTAGCTCAAGATATCTGTGATATTTTGAATCTGAAAAATCCAAGAAAGGCGATACAGTCGCTTGATATGGATGAAAAACATGATGTAACTATTAGTTACACCCTAGGTGGAAATCAGCGAGTTAAGGCAGTCAATGAATCCGGTTTATATCATTTGATTTTTATATCCCGCAAGCCCGAAGCAAAAGCCTTCCGCAAATGGGTAACTAACGAGGTTCTCCCCTCCATCCGTCGTACCGGCGGCTACTCCGTTCGTCCGGCACAGCGTCCGACGCTCCCTGCGCCCAAGTACCGTCCGGACTTCATCGAATGGAAACAGGCTGTGTGCCGTTATCTCAACCGGAATGATCTGAAAACGGTCGCCGCCAACATGAAAGTCACCTACTCCCATGTATGCAAGGTGTATTCCGGCAACACAATGAGCCGCCGTATAGCCGACAGGCTGACGAAGCTGGCCATATCCCACAAGAACAAAGGCATCATATATCCCGAACCTGTTCCGGTGTACAGACAACTGCTGATAGAATGGGAGGAACAGGGATGATTACTTATACGATGGGTATCAACCTTGAATACCTGAGGATCGTGATAACGATCTGGCGTGAATACGGGATGATCTGCCCCATCATCATTCCCAAGGACCAGGACGCCGAAGGGGCGGTGATGGTGAAGATAGGACCGACAACCGACATGAAAGTCGCAGAAATGGTCGACAAGATATGGGATATAGCCGGAGCGAAGCGTCTGGTCAAGGAAATCGAAAAATAAACCAGTTCAAAATCAACACACTTATTAATCTATAAACGATGAAAAAGAAACAAGCTATAAGAACACTGATTGAGATTGATGAAGTGTTCCAGAATGTAGAGCCCGGGCATTTTTTCGTAGTAAGAATCTTCGGCATTCCGATAGCACGGTTCAACCAGATATCACGGCATATCGAAGAAGATGATGAAGAGGAATAGAATTATTAACAATTAAAATTAACACACCATGAAATTTGATATTCAATTTGACGAAGTGCACAAGATTGCGATACAGATAGAGGAGCTGGCGCACAAGCTGGCAGCGGAAACCTCCAAGGAAGGTTCCCGTGACGAGAACAGTATTTATGTATATTCAGCCGAAATCGCCCGTCTGGCTTTCCCTGTCACGCCGACAGTGGACGGAGCGCGTCCTGCAAGACCCTTATGTATTCACTACCCCAGTCTCGTGAAGATCGAGAACACATTCCGAAACAGAAGACTGGATATATTGACTGACAATGTTGACAGCCAGCGTAAAAGTATGGATCAGTAGAGGGTTATTATCCAGGAAGAAGGCTATCTCCCCTAGTTTGTATGGAGAAGTCTTGTTTTTGTCCGAAAGGCTGGATGTCATAAACAGAAGACCGGGCTTCCATGCTTCTCCAAAACCGGATAATATTTTAAACACTCTTTTAATAGCAGCCTCATTAGTAGCCCTGCAAGAAACAGTTACCTGATAGGTGTCAATAGATTCATCATTCATGACTAATAATTTTTAAAATTCGACATAGCAAAAATAACAATAAACCCTGAAGGGCGCGTCCAATCCGGCAATAATTTTAAAATTCGACACTTTATCTTTATCCGGATGCGCCCTTAATTAAAAACCGAAAGCAATGAAAACATTCAAAATTATCCATATAACAGCCGCTGTCATCGGCCTTGTGGTAGTGCTCAGACTGGCGGACAATCTCCGCCCCACCTTCAACGAGAACCTCGCCGCCTCGGTCCTTGCAGTCGTATGCTGCCTTTCCCTTATCGGACAAAGGTATTACAGGGAGGAAAAATAGGACCGCGGTCAGGGAGCCGGAAGGCGGCCCGCGTTTCCGGTCCGACGCCGGAAACCGCACAAGGTTAAACAATAAAACGGTTGATATGGCTGTAATCTATAATGACAAGGTATGTATCTACGCCAACGAGCTGATCATGTATGATCCGAAACGCAAGGTGGGTTCCGAGAAGGGCTTCCTCCCGATAGGAACATACAACACGAAGGTGAACAGAAAGCAGATTGTTGTAGCCGAGCGTGCCAGCCTCAGACGCCCCGCCCTGGTGGAGTTCGACTCGCTGGAGACATACATACAGCAATTATACATCAAATATTACGGTGATCCCCATGAGGATGTCGAACGTGCCGCCACCAGTCCGCTTGAGAGGGCTGTAGGGTACAACGAGGCCGCCTACTCCTTCTTCACCACCTACAGGGACGGTGCGGGAAAGCCGCTCAGACCGGAGAAGGTCACGCTCTATACGCTCCAGGCACGTGTCCTGGATGCAGTCATCCGGCTGCGCGACAGCAATGCGGAATGCGGTTTCGGACGTGGCGGATCCCGTTTCAACGTATGGGACAGGCTGAGTGAGATGGTGAACGATCTGCTGAAAGTGCGGGACAGCAAAGGCAACACCCGCTATCCCCACAAACTTCCTTCGACGGGAAAGACGCTCAAGCGTAAAGTGGACCAGTATGAGGCGGAAGGCTTCATCGCTTTGGTGCACAAGAACAAGGGCAACACGTCCGCCGCCCTGATACGGGACGAGGAGGACGAGGCGATCATGCACAAGCTGCTTTCCCAGCACATGAATTTGAACAACGCACAGATCATGGAACAGTACAACAAGATAGCCTCCATATTGGGGAAACCGAAAATCAAGAGCCCTGTCACGGTGGACAGGTACCGGAAGATGATGGAGTCCACCACCCTGGGGCACCAGCGCGGAACCACTGTCCTGAGGAACTCCCTTGAGATGCAGCACAAGCGTGAGGCTCCGAAGACCGCCATGACCTACTGGACACTGGACGGATGGGACGTGGAACTGGTCTACCAGAAGAGGCAGCCGATGGACAATAAGGTGAACGGCGAGACAAGGACTTACAAGAAGACCACCTACCACAACCGCAAGACCATCGTGGTGGTGCTGGACGCCTGCGGCAAGTACCCGATAGGATATGCCGTCGGCGACCATGAGAGCCCGGCGCTGATACGCGAGGCGCTGCGCAACGCCATCAGGCACGCCCGGGAACTGTTCGGTGCACGGTACAAGCCGTTGCAGCTGCAGAGCGACAACTACCAGAAGGGGGTGATGGTTCCGTTTTATGAGGCGATGACGGTGCACTACATTCCCGCCGCGCTCCACAACGCCAAGGCCAAGATCATCGAGCCGTACTTCAATTATCTGAACAAGACGTACTACCAGCTGGAGAAGAACTGGAGCGGTGTGAACATCAACAGCAGGCGCGGCTCCCAGCCCAATATAGAGATCCTGAACAAGAACCGCCACCTGATCCCCGACGAGGAGGGCGTGCTGGCGCAGATACACGGTATCATGCAAAGGGAGCGGGCCAAGAAGCTGGAGGCGTACATGGCCGCATGGGAACGCACCCCCATGGAACGCCGGATGCCGTTCTGCGACGAGGAATACCTGTTTCTCATGGGAGACACGACGGGACGCACCAACCGGCTCACCGGCAAGGGGCTGCTGATCGAGCTCTTCGGGGAGAGGATCAATTACGAGAGTTTCAACATGGAGTTGCGCAACCATTTCCACGAGGACTGGTCCGTGCACTACGATCCCGACGATTTGTCGCAGGTGCTTATCGTCAATGCCGAATCCACCAAAGGGCACCGGCTGGCAAAGGAGACCGGGGACCTGAAGTTCCTCATGCAACGTGACATGAAGACACCGATGGCCCTGATCGACCAGAAACCCGAACATTTCGAGCACCGCAGGAAGGTGGACGAGTTCAACCGGCAGTTCGAGCGGCGGTATGTGGCCAGACAGGAGCAGGTGGACGAGGTGATAACCGCCATGCAGGAGCGGAACCCGCTTCTGAAGAGCAACAGCCTGTTGGACCGTGCCCTGCTCACTGACAGCCGGGGACGGCACAAGGACCGCAAGTATGAGGCGCGTGGCCAGACGGTGGAGGACGTGGATTTTGAAGAGATTGCGCCCGGGCCTCTCAGGATTCCGTCCCCTCTTGCGGATGACGATTACGAATGGGACGACGCCGACATGAATTTTTCAAGATGATTTAATAACACTTTAAAAACAGCATAATTATGGATAAGGAAGCATTGAAACAGTACATAGAGAATTTGATAGCCCGTGGTTCAAAACCTTCAGAACTGGCCCGTCGCTGCGGCGTGTCCGACGCGGCCATGTCCCAGTTCCGCTCCGGCAAGTACGGCGCGAATGACGACAACCTGGCGGTCAGGATCGCCACAGGCCTTTATTTCTATGAGAATTCCCGCAATGTGGTTGATACCGTAACCTCTTACCGGCAGGTGAAGCGGGCGTTCGAGGTTGCCAGGGGAAAGAGCAAATGGGTATGTATCAGCAGCCGCAGCGGAAGCGGAAAGACACAGTCTCTGATCGACCTGTACAATCTGTGCGGTGACAAGGGGGTTGTATATATCAAGTGCCGCAAATGGAGCAGCCGCAAGTTCCTTACCAAACTGGCGCAGGCCATGGGAGAGAATGTGACGCGCTATATGGATAATGACAGCCTGCTGGACCTGTGCATCGCGCACATGAATTCCCTGTCCTCCTATAAGCCCGTCCTGCTGATTGATGATGCCGGCAAGCTCACGCATTCGGCCATGTGCACGCTTATTCCCCTGTATGATGACACGCTGGGGCGCATGGGGTGCCTGGTGGCCGGCACGGAGACTCTGGAGCGCAATATCAGGCGGTATGTGGGACGTATCGAAGGGTATGACGAGATAGACGGGCGTTTCGGCCGCAATTACATCACCCTTCTGGGCGCTACCAAAAAGGATGTCATCGCCATCTGTATGGCCAACGGTGTGCAGGACAGGGAGACGGCGGAAGAGATATGGGGAAAACTTCCCAAGGTCAAGAAGCAGCCGCGTGAGGATGATCCCCGCCAGGTATTGTTCGCCGATGACCTGCGCGAGCTTTCGGGAATGATAGACAATGTGGTAATCAGACAGGAAATCAGCAACGGAGGAGCCGGCTTATGATCAGGTCATTGTCGTTTGACAACATATTGAACAAAAAATACGAATACATCCCCTTTTCCAAGGATTTCATGGATGCCTTTGGAAAGAGGCAGAAATCCGGGGCGTGGATCGTATACGGCAAGTCCGGACAGGGAAAGACCTCCTTCACCTTCCAGTTGGCCAGGGAATTTGACCGTATCGGCTACAAGGTGCTGTTCATTTCCCTTGAGATGGGTGTCGAGTCCGATTTCAGGGACTCCCTGCTCGGATTCATGAATTCGTCAAGGAGCGGGATGCTGTTCTGGGACGAGGTCCCCACTTTCGATGAGTTTGACGAATTCCTCGGGAAACAGAGATCCCCGGACGTGGTCATCATCGACTCCCTGCAGAGTCTTGAAGGCGAGATGGACGTCACCGCCAAACAGCTGGTCGAGCTCAGGAAGAAATACAGGAAGAAGATATTCGTATACATCTCCCATGTGGAGGGGAAGGAGGTGCAAGGCACGGTGGCCTACAGAGTCAAGAGGGACTGCTTCTCCCGCATAGAGGTGAACGGGTTCTGCGCCCGGTACATGAGCCGTGGTGTTCCCGGTCCGAAAGGATTCTATGTGGTCTGGAAGGAGGGCTATGAGAGATGCTGGCTCAGGAACAGTGACGAACCATTTAACAGCAATAGCAATGAACAAGACAATTGAATTACCCGCGACAAATGCCCAGAAGCGGTGCATACACCGCCTCAGACGGCAGTTCGGGCTGGACGAGGATGAATACAGGCATCTTGTCCGGCAGTTCAGCGGCGGACGGACAACGACGTCCGCGGAGTTGTGCAAAAGCGAGGCCGCAAGGCTGATCGGGACGCTGCTCGATCCCGACGGAAGAAAGGATCCGGAAAGACGGGAGAAACTGGCACTGGTCAAGGCCATTTACGCCGTGTCAATGGACATCGGTTTTCTCAACAGGAACTACCGCAGCGACAATCCCGTGGAGGTTGAGATGAACAAGGCAAAGATCACCTCCTTCCTGAAGAGCCACGGAGGATGCAGGAAGCCGGTGTCAAGCCAGAACCTGGAGGAACTGAAGGCCACACTGAAACAGCTGAAGGCCATAAGACGGAAGGAGGAGGTATGAGAAGAATCTTTAACCTGTTACACAGGGTAGTGATCTTGTTAGGTGTCCTGGCTGTGATCATCGAAGACGAACCTGTAAAAAGGGCGTTTGCTCTGATGGGGCTGTTGGCAATGCTGGTATTGGAATATGAAGAAGATGACAACAATGAAAACAATAACAATAATGGAAAAGACGAAATTCGAAAAGGAATGTGCTGACATGTGTGCCGATTGCCACGCCAAAGGACTGGACATCTGTCGGGAGGATGCGGACACCGTGCAGCCGATGTTCGCCCGGTGCGGGCTGTGCGGGAAGGTGTTCTGTGAATACAACAACCACATGACCGTGAACCATCTCTGCTGGGAATGCCAGACAGTCATAGAACAGAACGTTGACTGCAACGAGGAGATAATCGACCCTGATTTATTCAGGAATTTATTCACTAATAAATAAGAACAGATATGGATATCAAGAATTTATCTGAAAAGGAACGTGAGGCCCTGCTAAGCAAGCTGCAGGCCGAAAAGAAAAGAAAGGACGGGGACCGAAAGAAGAACTACCAGAAGCTGCGTGCCAGATTCCTCGCCTCTGTGGAGAGGAAGCTCCGCAAGTATATCAAGGACGGCCAGGAGTTCAAGGAATGGCTCCGTAAGGAGGCTACCGCCTACTATGACCAGCTGAAGGAGTACGGCGGCCTGAAACGTGACGAGCAGCTCGGGTTCGAGGTGAAGAACGACACCTTCAAGGTTTCCGTCAAGGGGAACCGGGTCAAGGGCTTCGACGAGAGGGCAGACGTGGCAGAGAAGCGCCTTGTGGACTACCTGAACGCATGGATCGGCAAGAAGGGCGATGACGGGCGCAACCCCATGTACAAGCTGGCCATGTCGCTGCTCCAGCGCAACGAGGCCGGGGATCTTGACTACAAGTCCATCTCCCGCCTGTACGAGCTCGAGGATGACTTCAACGACCCCGAATATTCGGAAATCATGCAGCTCTTCCGTGAGAGCAACGTGGTGGAAGGCACGGTGATCCGCTTCTACTTCGAGGAGAAGGACGGAAATAATCAATGGAAAAGAATAGAACCCTCATTTAACAAGATGTAAGTTATGATGCACAATTGGTTTGAATGTTCCATCCGCTACGAGAAGGTGGCGGAGAACGGCATGAACAGGAAAGTAACGGAAGCCTATCTGGTCGATGCGCTCAGCTTCACGGAAGCGGAAGCCCGTATTATTGAAGAAATGAACCCGTATATCAGCGGTGAATTTACAGTTTCGGGCGTCAAACGCGCCGGTTACAGCGAACTGTTCCCCTCTGAGGAAGATGCGGCCGACCGCTGGTTCAAGTGCAAGCTGTTCTTCATCACGCTGGACGAAAAAAGCGGAGCGGAGAAAAAGACCCCCACTACCGTACTGGTACAGGCTTCCGACCTTCGCGATGCCGTAAAGAAGCTGGACGAGGGGATGAAGGGCACGCTGGCGGACTATGTCATCGGCTCGGTGGCCGAGACCGCCATTATGGATGTCTATCCCTACACTGCTGATGTGAAACCTGAATTCTCCGGCGATGATAAGAAGGAAGTTTGACCATCCCCATGTAGTCCTGTGCCGCACATGCTGCGGCCGGGGCTTTCTTGAGAACCTGGACGAGCTGGCGGACACCGTACATACCGTTACCTGTCCCGCCTGCAAGGGGAGCGGACGTGTGGTCGTATCCTCCGTTACCCTTACCACCGTGGAGCCCTATGATCCCGAATCCCCAAATCTCGCGCTGTATGGAAAAGGACGGAATGAATGAGTATCTGCTGAAAAATTTGGAGAGGGCCAAATCCGCAATGGAGGAGATACTGGATGAACCAAGACTCCGGTGCCGGGAGGGCTGGCATAAGCGTGACAGGGCGTTCCGTCCGCAGAGTTTCAGGAAAAGAACCACCTGGCACCGCATAAGGAGCCGGTGCTTTTAAAACAGATTTAAGAACCTTTTAAACGACAATCTTATGAACCAGAGAAAAGACAACAAGGAAAAGAAACCGATGCAGCTTATACTAGACGAGATCTCCGGAATGACGGGCGTCTCCCAGGAGATGATCCTGTCCCGGATGATATCCAGGAACATATCCGATTCAAGGATGCTGTTCTGCTACATGGCGTACGAGGAAGGGTATCTGTTCCGTGAGATAGCCTCCTTCCTGAAGATATCCAGATGCAGGGCGACAACCGCGTATTATGATGTGAGACTGAGAAAGGAAAAGTTCCGCCCGATCATTGCAAGGCTGGCCGGATGCGGAACGGGAGGTGTCTAGCAGCACTGCAGGTGACGGTTCCCGCACGGTCCGGAAAACCCAGGCGGGACTATATCAACCATTTCCGGCAAGACAGGCCGCTTGAGGGGGTGTACTTCACGGACTTTGCAAGGAATATGCTTGAGAGAAGGGGAAAACGCAGGTCCGGACATTATGCCGCGGTTTATGATGCGGTCCTCCGGCACATAGACAGGTTTTCCACCGAATTCGACTGTGACATCTTCACCAATTCCGTGACGGAGGAGTTTCTGGACGACTTCATTGCCTATCTTGAGAGCCGGGGGCTGCGTCACAACACCATAGCGGGCTATGTCCAGAAGATACAGTCGCTCGTCAGAAAAGCATCGCAGTACAATTACGCCGTCGACGCCACCTATGACGGAACAGATTTGCGTGATGAGCCGGTAAATGCCGTTTTCCTCTCGATGAACGAGATCGCAAGGATCTACTATTACAAGTTTGAGAGGCAGGACAGAAGAAAGGCCAGGGAGCGGATACGTGACCTGTTCGTCATAGGCTGTCTGACCGCTCTGAGATATTCCGATTATTCGACATTGACAAAAGACAATTTGAGAGATGGATACATCATAAAAAGGACAAAGAAGACCAATGTGGACGTCAAGGTCCCGGCTCATGATTATGTAAGGGAGATATTCGAGAAATATGACGGAAACATACCCGGAGGACTGTGCATACAGTATTTCAACAAGTATCTGAAGGTCATCATGAGGGAGATAGGGCTTACCGACAGGATCACTTTCTCCTACACGAAGGGAGGAAGGCTGGTCACGGAAACCCGGGAGAAATGGGAACTGGTCAGCAGCCATACGGCAAGAAGAAGCGCGGCCACGAACATGTACCTTACAGGACGGATGAAGACATTGGAGATCATGAGACTGACAGGGCACAGGTCTGAGCAGAACTTCTTCCGGTATATCCGGCTTACTGCGGATGATACGGCCCGGTCAATCTCCGGAGACAGTTTTTGGAGAAAATAATAACCTGCCATTTGCTGATGTCGGCAAATGGCTCATAACTGATCAGAAATGAAAAAGACTTTTAAACAATGGGCTAAACAGGATAAAGATTTGAATGTTTTTTTGTGCCCAGGTGATTATATTGACGAAAGGTTATACAACTACATAGCGGATATCATACCTCCTGCATATTGCTCAAGAGACCTTATGCAAGGATGCGATGCCATTAAAAATGAAGGCGATGTATTATATTACATCACAGTGTACAGAACCGATGATAATCAGTACTTATATCTCGGTGTTTTACCAGAATTTAAACAGTAATTTAAACTGATCAGATATGAGTGAATTATATATACCGCCTGAGCGATTTGAGAGAGACTTTATTACCGGACGATTTTTAAAAGGTTGTGTATCTCACAACAAGGGTCGTAAAATGGTTTATCATTCAAAGCGTTCCAAAGCCAGAAGTATAAAAAATCTGTCTAAAGGACGTGGGGCTTGGCATAAGACCGGAGCAGGTATGAATAAAAAGAGCGTAGTTTTGATAAAGGATGAGAAATTATGTGGAGTATTCCCTTCGATACAAATGGCTGGTAAGATGATTGGCGTGGCTCCTTCTTTGATCAGTGCTATATGTCGGAAAGTGAGAGGCAAACATACGGCTAATGGATACAGATGTTTTTTTGAAGATAGCAATGATTGGTATAATTTAATTAAACAAGATTATGAATAATGACAGACAGAAGATATTAACTGATTATATTTCCTACTTATACACAACAGGCAGGACTTATGATACTGTCGGGAAATATATCAAGCATGTCACGGATTTTTTAGAAATGGCCAAAGAAGTGAACCGCCGTGGTTATTTGAATTACAAGCGTGAAAATGCAGATGTCATGGTGCGTCATTCGCTAATGTGCTCAGCTATATGCGATCTATTATCCTATCTCAACATCGGATATGGAAAAAGGATAAAGGCGGTGAAACCTTTGGAAAAACTTGATGTCATTTCGGATAAGAACAAGAAACAACTTAATGATTTCATTATATGGCTGACTGACAACAATGATTACTCTTCTCATACAGTTGATATATATTACACATCAATGAAGAAGTATTTCGAGTATGCCAATGAGGTAAACATGGATAATTGCAGGAGGTTTGTAAAAAGTCTTGAAGAAGAAAAATTATCTCCCGCTACCATCCGTTTGCGGATTACAGCAATAGAAAGATTTTCCAAATGGCTGAAGAAGCCTATAGAACTGAAGCGTCCCAAAATAAAGCGCAAGCTTGATGTGAACAATGTGCCGACCGAGGAGGAATATAACCGGCTGTTGGAATATCTCAAGGGAAAAAACAATAAGGATTACTATTTCTTTATTAAGGTTTTGGGAACAACGGGCGCCCGTCTGTCGGAATTCCAGCAGTTTACGTGGGAAGACATCATATCCGGGGAAGTGACATTAAAAGGAAAGGGTAACAAGTACAGACGTTTTTTCTTCCAAAAAACAATTCAGCAGGAAGCGAAGGTTTACGCTAAAGAATATGGTAAAACCGGGATTTTTGCGGTAGGGAGATTCGGCCCGATCACACAGCGTGGCTTTTCCCAGCACTTGAAAGCATGGGGAAAACATTGCGGCATTGATCCAAGGAAAATGCACGCGCACGCCTTCCGGCATTTCTTTGCTAAAATGTTCCTGAAAAAAAACAAAGATGTTATTCAACTGGCTGACCTTCTAGGTCACGGGAGTGTGGACACAACAAGAATTTATTTACAGAAAAGTTATGACGAACAAAAAAAAGATTTTAATCGAAACGTTACATGGTAGTGTAGCGCAGCTCAATGAACTGTCATCCATGACCGAAGGGATAGACATCTATGACGATACCGGGTGTGTTGACACTGATTTTTTGATAGAAGCGATATCTTGCGTCAGTGCCTTCATGGACGCAAGCAACATAGTTGTTCAAAAAATATCTTCACTTTTAGCGCCGGACGCTTCAACGGAGGAAAAGAAAAAACAGGCTGATGAAGGTAAGAAATGGAGTGTGGAAGAGATATTGAAACATTGTACTCTTGAGGATGGTGTTCTCAAACTTCCCCAAGTTCAATTCAATAAAAAATCTTATGCCGAAGCAAAAAAGTGGATAGAAGAAGCCGGCGGCTCATGGCAAGGTGGGAAGGTACAGGGTTTCACATTTCCTTTTAATCCGGAACGTGTGTTCTCCATCTTGAAAGAAGGTAAGCGATGCGATTTGCAAAAAGATTTTCAGTTCTTTGAAACACCTGCTGATATTGCAGACTGGCTGGTAATGCTTGCCGGTGGAATTCATGAAACAGATACCGTACTTGAACCAAGTGCCGGACGTGGTGCTCTGATAAAAGCGATTCATCGGTCGTGCCCGTCAGTAACAGTTGAATGTTATGAACTGATGCCAGAAAACAGGGAGTTCCTTCATACACTTGATAACGTAATATTGCTTGATGAGGATTTTACGAAAGACAGTGTAGGGCATTACACTAAGATTATTGCTAATCCTCCATTCTCCGGCAATCAAGACATAGACCATGTAAGACTTATGTATGAACGCTTGGAAGAAGGCGGCACGCTTGCAGCAATAACCAGCCAACACTGGAGATTCGCTTCGGAAAAGAGGTGTATTGATTTTCGCAACTGGCTGAAAGAAGTACATGGAGAAGTGTTTGAAATCAGCGCAGGCGAGTTTAAAGAGAGTGGCACATCTATTAGTGCAATGGCGGTAGTTATAAAAAAATAATTCAAAACAGATAAATAATGAACAAGTCAAAAGAATATATTGAAAGTGAGAGTTTTGTGGTAGTCAATCCCAACTTCCCGGTTATCGCAAAAGAAAATGCTTTTAAAGCCGTTGCAATGGCACAGGAAGAAATGAAACGGAAAGCCATTGAAACTCTGTCCTCTGTTTTGGACAACCGGATACATGGCGGTGATGCAGACTGTATCATTGCCGAGTTTGAAGAAAGATTAAATAAAGAGAAGATATGATTATAGGTTTATACTTTATTGTAGGAGGGCTTACAGGCGCATATCTCTTTAACTGGAATGTGAAACTTTGGAATGACAGGACATCGGCTGTGATAAGAGATGCGTTTATCATACTTTTTATAATCGGGCTGGTCCTTATAGCAACCGACTGTATAGTCCATGCCCTGAATGCCTGTACATGAATAGAACCAATTGATAATCCCCGGCAGGTTTGCGTCTGCCGGGGATTATTGCATCCGAAACAGCACGGTTACACCACAAAAAGCTACAAACAGAGCCAAAAGTAGCGGCAATAATTGCGTAAACCATTATTTTTTTGTTTATTTGTAGCGCGTTTCAAAATGAAGCCGAAGAACAAATCATCATGCAGCTACGTTTTCAGAATAGCAATATTAGTTTTCAAGATCAGGTAGAAGATTGAACAGGATTAAAAAAGGAACAATAACGAATTGCTATATCCACTTATGGAAGACAAATTAATAGAGCTGGTAGCCAACCATTTCGGGCTTTCTTTCCTTATCGGAATTGTGCTCGTCGGAGTACTCATATTCCTCATCTGGTGGGCGCGTGGCATGTATGAGCGGGTACGTTCTATTGAAAAACTGCCCTGCAAATCAAACATGGAGAAAATAGACGGGCACATAGGAAGACATGTAGAGGTGGATACGGCCATCTCAAGACTGGAAACTTCCATCACCTATATGCAGAAGAGCATAGACTCGCTGAGCCAATCCCTGCAGAACAACAATAAAATCATCATAGATCCTTTTACCCAATCCCATAGCCCTATCGCTATTACCGAGGCGGGGAAAGAAATGATGAAGCGTCTGTCAATAGAGGAAATGTTTGAGGGAAACTGGCTACGAATTCGGATGCTGATAGAGCAGAACGCCGAATCCAAGAATCCGTATGACATACAGCAGTACTGCCTGGAGCAGGCCATTGTCTTCCCCGAAAAGTTCTTGCAACCGGAAGAAGTGGACAGGTTGAAGACGGACGCATACGAGAAGGGGTTGCCGCTGACCTCATACATGAGGGTCATTGCGGTATTGGCCCGTGACAGATATTTTCGTGAGCATCATATAGACGTGAACGAGGTGGACAAGAATGACCCCAATATTCCGTCCTGATAAGGAAGTAAAAAAACGGATGAAACCGGAACGGGCGCCCTGCGGCATACAATAATATGCGGGGGCGCCCGTTGTCAATGAGAAGCTATCGTGTTTCTTTCCGCAGTCTTTCCCTGACCTGCCGCTCCGTGAATCCGAATGCCGCGGCGAACTGTTTGAACTTCTCCTTCTGCCCGGAGGGGAGAAGGGAGTACAGGCTTGAGAACGGCGTGCCGCCTTCCAGCGCTTTCCTGATTTCTTTCTTTTTCATATAAGTTCCTTTATCTGTTTCTTACAACATTCACAATCACACAGCAGCAACCTGGCCTTGTCGAACATCTTCTGTCCTATATTGCCGGACAGGTAGCATATCTCCTCGCCCCACGGGTCGATCCCCAGCGCCTTTGCCATGTGCGCTTCCAGGTGCTTCCTCTCATGGTCATAGGAGTTCTGGAACTCGGCGGGTGACGATGTGGTCCCTATCACCATGACCGTCTGCCTTGTGCCGTAGTTGGAATAGGTGAGTCCGGTGTCCGGTTTGCCGGAGGACAGGTTCCTGTACGCCGTTTCCAGATCATCCCCGCGGCAGCCTATGTCATAGAGCCTGCCAATGATCTCGTCGGTGTAGTAACAGTCCACGGCATAGTAGACCGCCACCTTCCATCCGTACTCCTCTATGTCAAACCGCTGGCGGATCATAACATCTCGTCCCATTCCACCGGTTCCCCGGCCCTTGTCATTTTCGCATACCACATGCACATGACCATGCCTTCCGGAGCGTCATAGTCATCTATGATATCCTTGACGTAAAGCGCCAGATGGGGCTCGTCGGCGATGGAGGACTTGAAACAGTCCGCTTTTGCCTGGTTGGCCACGTATACATAGTCATATAATGTGTTGTTCTCCACCCTGACCCCGTTCTTGGCCAGAAGCTCGTCCACCTTGTCCTTGGTCATGGGTTCGATCTTCTCGCTTTTTCCGGTTGCCGGGTTCATCCTGCGCATGAGCGACACGGCGAAGTCGCACAGCTTCTTGTTGAAGTGCCAGCCGTTATGCCGGAGGTACGCCGTCAGCTCCTTTGGCCGGTCATCGTATATGTCCAGAGGTTCCTTTGTCCTGTTCATAGTCTTCTTGTTAGCCGGGACGGGGGAATCCTCCGTCCCGGCGGGTTAAACTAACGGTATCTTGAATAGCGTCCTGTTCCGGGCACTCCGCGGCGCTGGCCCATCGAGCCGCCGCCATAACGGTTCCCGTATCCTCCGCCGTATCCGCCACGGTTTCCATAACCGCCACGTTGTCCCATGTCGTCATACTCGTCATAGTCATCGTAGCCGTCGTCGCGCTGTCCCATGCCGCTCCCTTCCGAGAGTTCCTCAATGCACTGCATGAGCTTGCCGCCATACTTGAGCATTTTTTCGGCATAATCGGACATTCTCTCGACCTTGCTGTCTTCTATCTCGATCATCATCATACTTGTTGTTTTTTAGAATTGTTCGTACTGGGCCTTTCCGCCGGTTTAAGCAGTTCGGCCATCATGGCCTTCAGCTCGGATATCTCCTCCCTGAGAGCCTTGTTTTCCGCCTCCTGTCTCTGCCTTTCGGCAAACTCGGGATTCAGTATCTCCATCATCTTGCCGCAGGCGTCCACTATGGCACGGTGGTGGTCTATGCTTCTGAGTATCTCCGCGGACCTGTTCCTCATGGCCGCCACCTCGGAGTTCATCGACTCCCTTGACCCGGATATGACCATGTTCCCGCCTCCGGGGAAATTCGCGTCGGCGATGTCCGCCCCCGCGGGTATCTTCTGGAACGTGACGGTCTGTTCGCCGACCTTGACGGTGATGTCCACCACCATCTTCATCGGCTGGCCGAACATCACCGGCTGTGTCCCGTCCGGGACCGGGTTGGATACTCCCGCAATGGCGCCGACCTCCACATAAGGCGTCCCGTCCTTATGGAGTATGTAAAACTGGCTGTTGACTCTTAAATTCTGGAAAGGCATAATTGTTTCTCTTTAAATGGAGGGATTCCTCCCTCCTTGTTCTTAAACTACTCCGGTCATTATCTGCAGGGTGTTTGTCGTCCTGTCGAACCAGAACTCGAACACTCCCGTACCGGGGATGTCGGCCGCCGTCAGCGCTTCCCCGTTGTACTTGGTCACGGCCTGTGTCACCCCGTTTGTCTCGAACAGGACCGGCAGCGTCCCGGTTGTCCCTGTGGGGACGGCCTGCGCCAGGTCAATGTAGATGGTCCCCCTGTACCATGCGTTCACAAAGGCATGGTTGGGAAAGGAGAACACCACATTGTCGGTATTGACCGTTACTCCCGAGGTTGATATGGCCGCAGAACCCCTGCGGTTTACAAATTGGAAAGGATATACTGCCATAATAGCCTCCTTCCTCAATTAACCCCAAAAGCCATTACCGGCGGCGTAAGGATTGAAGCCGTATCCAAGACCATATTGGGCCGCCACACAGGTGGGGATTCCCACAACCGGGCTGTACGGCACCTTGGCCACTTCGGGCTGGTTGCACTCAATCTTCGCCAGACGGGCGCTCAGATCACCCAGCGCGGCGTTGACAGGCGCGATGGTCTGTGCGGACACCTGTGCGAAATACGCGTTCTGGTGCTCCTGTGAGAGCTGGTTGACGAGCGTGCTGTTCTTTTCGCGCAACGAGTCGATCTTGTCAAGCAGCGCCTGGTTCTGCATGGCGTCCAGCTTGCTGATGATGGCGTTGGTGTTGGCCGTACCGGCGTCACGCAATGCGAGCGTGTTCTGGTTGGCCGTGTTCACCAGTGCGTTTGTCTGGTTGCATACGGACAGCTGGTTCTCGTAGCCCATTTTGGTGATGTTCTCGTTTGTCTGGCAGCAGCACTGGCAGATCTGCGACTGGATGGCGTTGTTGCCCTGCATGATCGCGGTGACGATCTGGTTGGTGTTCATGCCCATCTGGTTGCCGATGTTGCATATCTGCATGCCAAGACTGTTTATGGCGGCCTGTACGGCGTCCGAGGAGGTGTTCAACGCGGTGGCCAGGCTTTGGATGTCGTATCCGTTGCGTTGTACGGCCTGCATGATCACGGCGGTGTTCGCGTCGTTCTGCACGAAGGGGACCACGCCGCCCTGTCCGTTGCCCATCATTCCGCCACGGGCGCCGCCAAAACCGCCGAAGCCTCCCCATCCCATCAGGATGAACAGAAGCAGGATGGCGAACAGGTCGTCACCCCAGCCGTTGCCGTTACGGTTGTTGCCGTTTCCCATCAGCGCCAGGATGTTCGGATCCACACCGCGCTGTTGCATAAGCGCCGGAAGCATGGCCAGTATGCCGTTGGTGCCGCCTCCGGAGTTCCCGTTCTCGGGGAACACAAAAGTTCTTGATTCACTCATAGTTGTATTTGTATTTTGTAGTTCCGGTCACTAATCCGACCGTGGTGCAAACATACTCAACTACACGCGCTCCGTCGAGCGTCCTGTTCTGATGTGTTTCCTTATTTGTTCCAGATATATTCCGATCATCGGCGAGGTGATGTTCCGCGCCAGCAGGCGCCGTACTCCCCGCGCCGTGCGGTTGGTCATCCCCGCTATCTGGTCGGGATACAGGCCGGCTTCCGAGAGCAGCCTGACAAGCACATATCTGGCGTCCGTGGACTCCATGTCCCTGAAGTCGCCCAGTATACGTTCCCTCGGCACTTCCGTTTCACGCTCGGTCAGGACGAGCAGGTTGAAGAAAATTTCGCTCTTGCACATAAACTTCCAATTTTTATTATTACTTTTGTGCACCCACATAAATAGATACACCAATTCACGTCAAGGACTTTAGCCCTCAGCGTGTGGATTGGTGTATCTATTTTTCGTTTTTATGTGGGAATTTAAACGAGCGTTGAGGGCTTTTTATTATTAACCCTCCCTTTGTTGCATATTTATTTCATAATCACTACTTTTGTGATGGGTATCATGTATTATCATCAAACAAGTTTTCAGGGTATGTCAAGAGGTCGCAGTTCGGAACTGATCACGAAACGCAACGAGGCGCTGCTGCGCCGCTATTATTATTGGACGGAAATCCAGCGTCTTCGTTTTGACGACGCATTGAAGATCCTTTCCGAGAAGGAGTTCTTTATCAGCGTGGACCGCATCATGGCCATCATCCGTTCAAACTGCAACAGGCTGAAGGATATTGATGTCAAGCCGGTCCCCAAAATAAAGAAGCCCCGTCTTACCGCCGCCCAGCTCTCCCTTTTTACCGACTGACCGCATTATCCCACACGGTGCATTCATAGTGTGTCTCATAGACCTTTATCCCCCTGGGCATCGTGTGGAACCTGCTTCTTTTCCTCACAAGCGGTGTCTGGCAGCATTCAGGCTTGTACATCTGCAGAAGCGCGTCCACCTCTTTTGCCCGTTCCATTCTTCCGGCGGCCTTGTCCGCCGTGCCGCTGGTGTAATGCGTGTCATCATAGCAGTCAACAGCCAGCCTGACAATGACCGATACCGTCCCTTTCTGCATGTATCCGCCCGCCCCTCCCAGTGTCTGCCATTCCACCTCGGGCGTGTCAACCAGCACCATGGGGAATACCATCGGATAGGTTTCGGAGTCCCCGTCGTCACGGTAGAGCATGTCCAGCTGCCCGTAATCCTCGTCCACCTGTTTGTCCAGCCATGCTATGTTGTCGGCTATTCTTTTCTGAATGTCATTGAATAAAGTTTCCATGTTATTTTAACAATATATTGGTTATTTCCTTTTCCGTTTCCTTCCTCGTCATTTCACGCAGCTCCCGGCTTGGTCCGATGAACTGTCGCCGGGGCATGTCCGCCTTAACGTCAAGCCTCTGTTTCCTTGTCAGGGCCATCGCCTTCCATTTCAGGGCTTCGGGCGGTGCCGCCGCTGCCTTCTGCCTGCGGGCCTTTTTCCCCATCCTTTTGGTGATGCCCGCTTCCTTGAAATACATCCTCCATGCCATCTTCCGCATCTTGGCGGTCACTCTCGGATGTGTGGTCATGCGTCCCCCGTAGTTGTGGATTCCCGCATATTCCACGGCATTCCGTATCGTCACCTTGTAAGGCTCCGCCTTATACTCCGAACTTCGGGACAGGCGGTTGCGTCGGCTTAGCAGGGGCCCGTATGCGCCCGCCGCCCCCTTGGCAGAGTCCTGTCTTCTTGTTCTCTTCCAGGGATGCAGCCCTCCGTCATAAAAACCTCCCTCGCGGAAATTCCTGTTTACAAGGTTCACCGCTTTTGCCCCGATCCTGCGGGGCAGCGTCCTGCTGAAGGCCTTCCGGATTTCCTTCTCCTTCCTGCGGAGTTCCCTGACGGCATCATTCACATTCATTTTTTTCTCCTTTCCATAAAGTCCCTTACGGTTTTTTCCGCCGAAGGATACGCATGGGCGATATAGGGATGCGTGTCGCTGAACAGCTTTCCGTCCTCCTCCGGATTGTTGTCCAGTCCTGGTGAGGGCCGATAGTCCGATAACGGCACATCATACCCGGGCGTCGGCTTGTCGTCCGTCTGCTCCAGCGAGCATTTGCAGTTCCACCGGTCTCCGGGGCGGTGGCTTTTCCAAAACCCATGTCCTTTGGGCAAAGTCAGGTCAATCCCCCAGAACTGGGCATGTACGGGATCGGGTTCCGCGCTGGTGGTGGGAAGCCACCGCAGGTTCGGAAGGATGTCCGCATCCCTGTCGAACAGCTTCCAGTCAGCCGCCTGGCGGGCACGCAGTACCGCCGTATCGTACTCGGTTTCGAGCCACGCCGTATTGTACGTGCCGATAATCGCCTGCACATCTTCCTGGAACCGGGAAAAAGGTTTCAGTTTTCCCTTTTCGTCCAGCAGTTGCGAGGCAATGTCGTTCTGCATCCGGTGGGTGCGGAAAGCGGAGAACACATCGAGGTTGTCGCGTATCTGTTCCAGGAACACTTCCTCCAGCCTGTCATTGTCGCTTTGACCGAATCCCTCCTCCGCCGCACGGCCGAAAGTTCTGACCGTAGCCAGGAACAGATCCTCGTCTATTTCCGTTTTTACATCAAACGTCCGGTAGAATATATCCCTCAGCACTTTCGCCATCAGCTCCCTTGTGAACTCAAACGAAACGGCCGCCCCCTGCATGCGGGAATCCGCATGGCCGTGACAAAGGCGGCAACGCTCCCCGTAGAGGTCGTCCATTACCATTTTAAAGCCCCTTTCCGCGGGGCGGCGACGAAAAAAGACCTGATACGGTTTACAATACCGTCCTCCTTCCGCTTGTTCCTTTCAGGAGAGGGTTGTTCTTTCTCCTGTGCACCGTTGTCTGCCGGCTTTCCGTTTCCGAAGGCCGTCTCTTCCTTGAGCCGGTCATAGTTGTCCGGTTTAGGGATTCCCGTAGCCTCATACACGTATTCATCCGATACGGGGGTTCCCATCTGGCGCATCCGGGATATGATGTTTATCTCCTGCTCGGCGGTGGTTTCCTTGGGCTTGACATAATAGAACTCTCCGCCCCGTGTGTCGTACCCGAAAGCGGTGAAGATATCGGTCATGTCATAGTTCAGGGTGCTCAGCACCAGGATCCGGTCCGCCTCGTTCAGCTTTTTCTCTCCCTTCTCCTGTACGGTCCCCAGCGCCTGCGTGCCACGTTCCGAGGCCTGCGTGGTGAGCGTGTTTCCCAGCACGATCTTGCTGATCTCGTCATTGCATGTGTCGTACAGGGTCCTGTACAGGTCGGAGCTGCCGCTTTTGTTGCCGCTTTCTATCAGTTTCATCTGCGCCTCCTCCGGATGGAGGAACACCGCCGCACCTCCCTGCTCGGCCATATCCTTCACGGCCTGGTCACGGGCCTGCTCGTCACCGGCGCTGTAGGTGTACTCGCGTATGGGCATTCCGAATATCTCGCAGAACTGTGCCCAGTCGGCCATGTCGTTGCGCTTGTATATGACATACGGGGCTATCCTTGCCAGTCTTCCCAGGGAGCGTCTCTCCCCGACAAAGAGCATCGTGTGGTAATTCTCCAGCGGTTCCCCCGTGGTGTCTTCCTGCCGGTGTTTTATCAGCCCCCTCACCGGGTCATAGTTCTTTCTCGGGACGAGCCTGTAGTCCATCCATCCGCTCCCGTCCTTATAGAACTGGAACAGGGAGAACCCCCAGAAGTCCGAGTCTATCAGGTCTCCGATGAACCGGTAGAACCAGGGGGAGCGCAACAGGGTGTTGATCCCCTCGTCCGGGACGCCGTTCCTTCTGAACTCGATCTGCGAGCACTGCACGGCCGATTTCCTCTTCTCTATGACGCTTCCCGTATGCCCGTCCATAAGGATGTCCTCATAGAGGTCATACAGCCTCGTCCGCTGTGTGAAGTCCACATTGTTCGCCCCCCTGACGGCCTGCATATAGTCCGCCATATCCTTCATGAACAGCCTGGGTGCGGTGATGATGACTGTTCCCGGGGTGTTCCTGCCCGGAAGCGGCATGTTGCCGCTTATGGATATCTCTTTCTTCCTTGCCATTTTAATAGTGTGTTACACGTTTGGGATTGCTTCTTATCTGGGTGGGCAGGTTGTTCCTTGCCGTCTCCCCGTCCAGCAGGGGAGCGTCGGCTATGCTGATCTCCACCTTGCTGACCGCCTTGAGCCACTCCATCGCGCGGTCATAACGTTCCTTGCGTATGGGGGAGAACTTCTGGGGGTTGTGGATGCTGCATACATGATAGAGCGTGATGTCCTTGGCGAACATGAGTATGAGCGCGTTCCTTTCCTTGCCCTTTGCGGAGAATATCCTGTCACAGTCATAACGTGCGGACAGGTAGGAACGCATCTGCGCCACCGCCTGGTCCTCGCATATCTCCACTATGGACTCGTTCTCCCTGATGATGCTGTCCAGGATCTCTTTGTGGATGCTCGCATCGTAGTCTTCCGGATTGATGAATTCAGACATGTCGTTTACCTCCTGTACTTGTTTAAACGGCGGATTGCCGCCCTTTCTATTATGACCGGCTTCTCCATGTTCCCCGCCTTCCTGTCTATGGCCCTGTTCCCTCCCTCCACGCAGTCCGGTCCGTCCGCGGGATACGGAAGGGTGAGTTCGAACATCCGGAACTGGTCAACCAGTTCCTTCATGTCCGAGGAGTCTTTCTCCTGTTCGTTGAATATGAGGTTGCCGTCACGGTCCATGGGCTCAAGGTTGGCCTCGATACGGGTTGCCTTGTCGGTCTTGCGTTCCTCGTCGGGGATGATGTTCAGCGGGATGCCGTGTTTCTTGCGCAGCCTGTTCAGATGCTTCTTTAAAACCTGTTTGAAGAAGGGGTCCTGCAGCTTGTTGTTCTCCACATAGGCGTAAACGGAAGCCTTTCCCCCCACATGTTTGTACTGTTCGAAGAACGCCTCGATAAAGTCCTCGTTCTTACCCCGGAACACTCTTGCCTTGATCACATACAGCTTTCCCTTGAGCTTGCCCAGCAGGCAGACGGACTTGAAACTGGCCTGTTTCCTCCTGCTCTCCCCCGGGGCCGGGTCCCCGTAAATGACAAGGAACCTGAATTTGTTCAAAGGAGGGACCTTCCCGAATACAAGGTTCTTGAATATGCTCCCTTCGCTGACCGGATTGTTGAAAAATTCCTTCTGTGCCGATGAGGTGCTGATAAGCGAGAGGAACAGGTCTATATCCTCTTCGGAGTTCTTTTCCGGCCATGAAGAGACGCCGTCCTTATCGCGGATATTGATAATGTCCACGTATCCTATTCCTTTCTGTCCGAGTTCCGCAGCCTTTTCGATGGCACGCGTGATGCAGCAGTCCGCCGCAATGATGTTTCCGTTAAACAGCACCCTGTAACGTCCTGAGACGGACATGGTGGGAATCAACGCCTCTTCAAGCCATTTCCACTTGGCCTTGATACGTTCCGGGTTCCGGCATTCCTCGTCGGTGTCTATATCATCGATAAGGATGAAGTCCGGACGGAAGTTCTTGTTACGGGTACCGCGTGGCGACTGTCCGGCACCGATAGCCCGGAAGGAACAGCCGCACTGGCATGTAAACTCCCCTGTTTCCCAGGAACCCGGCTTTTTCTGTGTGCCGTAATCCTGGATGATGCGCTGGTTTTCCTCCATATTGGCCATGAAGGGCAGCAGCAGGCGCCCGGCGTTGTCCTGCGAGTTCGAGATAAGCAGCACGTTGCGTACCTGCCGGGTAAGCGCCAGCTTGACGATCTCCATCATGGCGCGTGCCGACTTGGCCAGCTCACGCGACCATGCCCTGACCTCATACCAGCGGTCATGTTCCATAAGACGCCGTGTCGCTTTTTTATGGAAACCTGCCGGCTCGCAGGTGTAATACTGTGCGAAATAGTATCGGAACCACGCTTCATTATCCGCTTCCAGCCGTCTCTTGCGTTCCTCTATTTCAGCGGCGGAGTCGGACGGGTTGATGTCCGAACTTTCCCGGACGGATGCCACCAGGTCGTTCCATTCCGCCAGTTCGGCCCTGTCCCGGGGGGTAAGTCTGAGTTTTGCCATAGCCTTACAGTTTGGATTTTACATAAGCGTCCAGCAGCGGGACTATCTCCTTGCTGCGTGCCATGTCATAAGTACGCAGCCATTTGACAAAGCTCTTGAAAACCGAAAGGATGTCAGCCAGCCCCACATCCGTTTCCATCTTTTTGATGGACCCGGTTATTTTGGCTATGGTGTCCGATTCGGCCGTGTTGGCGAATCTTTCCCCCTCCGGTCTCCCGTTGATGGCATTGTTCAGTTCGGCAAGCTGGAGATACAGGTTCTTGAGCTGTTCTTCCCGTGTCATGGTGATGGATACCTTGTACCGTTCCCAATTGCCTTCACCGGCCCACCGGGAGACAGTCTGACGTTTTACCCCCACACGCTCGGCAATCTCCGCGTGTGTCAGTTCTTCATTAAGGTAAATAGTCCTTGCAAAATCTTTTTTTTGTCTGCTGGTCAGTTCCGCCATTTTCTCATCTTTTTTATTTACGGCAAAATTCGTATTTAAATATATGATTTGCAATATATTGAATTTATGATGCTGTCTTATGGCGCCATCATGAGGTTGTAAAGTTGCATCATGTCCCAAGGGTGTTGACTGCAGTAAAAAAACTCTCCATATTTGCACCATAATTTTAAGACGACCGATGAAAAAGCGATACTTTAACATGATACCCTCCCCTGATACCGCCTGCATCCTCCTGTACGGGGAGATCGGCGGTTTTGACGGGATCAACGACAGGGACATTGTTTCCGAGCTGTATGAATACGCTTCCATGTACAGGAGCATAGACGTGCGTGTGAACTCCCCGGGAGGGAGCGTGTATGCAGGCATGGCCATATTCAACGCCCTCAGGGCCAGCGATGCGGATATAACCATCTATATCGACGGCATTGCCGCAAGCATGGCCAGTGTCATCGCCCTGTGCGGGAAACCGGTATATATGAGCCAGTACGCCCGTCTGATGCTCCATAACCCTTATGGGGGGTGTTACGGCAACAAGGAGGAGATGAAAGCCGTCGCCGAGCAGCTGGAGGCGCTGGAGGATACGCTTGCGGACATGTACGCTTCCAAGACCGGGAAAACCCGTGAGGAGATAAAGGATGCCTATTTCGACGGGAAGGACCATTGGATTACCGCCAAGGAAGCCAGGGAGATGGGATTCATTGACGGTATCTATGATATCGACGAGAAAGTGGATGCCGGGACGCCGCAGGAAGTTTATGCCGCATTCCAGGCCCGGCTGGGCAATCAAACATTAAATACAGGTAATATTATGTATGAAGAATTGAAGAAGAGACCATCCTTCGCCTCGTGTGCGACGGATGAGGACGTAGTGCGCACGCTCTCCTCCCTTGAAAGCAAGGCGGGACAGTATGACGCGCTGGTAAAGGAACGTGACACGCTCAAGGCGAGTCTGGACGGATATGTCGAGAAGGAGCGCGAGGCCAGAAAGGCCGAGATCAAGAATCTTCTCGAGGACGCCATGCAGGACGGGCGTATCGCCCCATCCGACCGTGACGCGTATCAGGCGGTGCTGGAGAAGGATTATGAGAACGGGAGAAGGATTGTCGACGGGCTTGCGAAGAAAAAAAGCGTGGATGATGTTCCGGACACCCCGTTACAGGACAAATCCGGATGGAATGACAACTGGAGAGAAATCCGGAAAAAGAACGGTTTTAACTAAAAAATGAAAAGATTATGGCTGTAACTATCAAGAATACGAATTATGACGGTGAGGTACTCGACAGGATACTCACCAAGGCGGCCACAGGCAACGAGCTGGTACAGAAGGGGCTGATCAACCTCGTGCCCAATGTGACGAAGAAATACTCCATTCCCCGGCTGAAAACGAACAAGATGCTGCGCAAACGCGTGGAACAGCCTGAGGACAAGGACTCCAAAGGGGATTTCATTTATTCGGAGAAGGTGCTTGAGCCGAAAGACTTCATGGCCTTTACCACGTTCAACCCCCGCTCTTTCGAGCAGATATGGCGTCCGTTCCAGCCCAAAGGGGAACTGGTATTCCGGGAGCTTCCCCCCAATGTGCAGAACGTCCTTCTGAAAGCCCTGTCCGACCAGGTGGATTTTGAACTCGGATACCACTTCGTCAACGGTATCTATGTCGATGATGAGGAGGATGACGAGCACCTGTTCAACGGCATTCTGATGCGTGTCTATGAAGATCCTGAGGTAATCCGTGTGAACTCCCCGAAAGACGACACCATGATTGAACGTCTGATGCGCGTGCGCAAGGCAACTCCCCAGGTTCTCCGCAACAATCCCAATTTTGTGTATATCATGTCCGTTGACGATGCCGACCGGTATGACGACGAGCTTATCCTGCGCGAGGGAAAGGGCGTGAACTGGACTGATACCAGCGCCATGCGCTTCAAGGGGACTACGATCAAGACCGTATCCTCATGGCCGGACGGTCTGATCATCGGAACAGTGGCTACACCGACCGAGCAGTCCAACTTCTGGGGAGCGGTCAACCTGCAGAACGACTTCAACGTGATCCAGATTGACAAGCTGACCAATGCCGGAGAACGTTACTTCTTCAAGATGCTCATGACCGCGGACACGAACACGGCGTTCGGTGAGGAGGTGGTCATGCTGGACGCACGTGAGGGGAATGTCATCACAACATCCAGCACCACGATCGCAATGAAATCGCAGGATGACGCCATCGAGCTGACTCCCGAAACAGACCAGACCTATACCATTGAGGCGGCCGCGGTACATGCGGGAGCGCGCCTGTCCGTGTCCAACAAATCGGATGGGCATAAAGCAACCGTGCAGGGTACGGAAGTCGCGCCAGGCAAGACTGTATCCCTCTATTATGACGGAAAGTCATGGTTTGAGGGGGATGTGAAGGAAATAACACTTTCAAGCGATCTTGCCGGACAGGAAAGCAAGGCTGCTGTCAGTGCGTCTGCGGAAAGTCTGGAGGAATGATTATGGCGACACCAAGAGGACTACGAAACAATAACCCGGGGAACCTCCGCCTGTCAGGTGACAGGTGGAAGGGCCTCCGCCCGGTGCAGACGGACAAGGAGTTCTTCCAGTTCACCGACATGGGATACGGCTACCGTGCCATGCTCATCACCTTGAGGAACTACCGGAAGAAACACGGTTTGAGGACCCTCTCCCTTATGATCGGGCGTTACGCCCCGTCCACGGAGAACGACACCCGCGCCTACCTTTCAAGCGTATGCGGCGAGCTTCAGGTTCCAACCACCTACGAGCCGGATGTGGATGACAAGGGGACGATGTGCCGTCTGGCCGCCGCGATGAGCCGGGTGGAGAACGGCGTGCCTGCCGTCATGGCGGACATAGAGGCCGGCTGGGACATGATCTGAAAAATGATATGCGTATGGACTGGGGCACTGTATTCGAACTTCTCCAGCAGTGGCTGGCCCCCACGGGGTGCATAGCCATGGCAATAGGCTGGTGGCGTGACCGCAGGCTCGTCAAGGTCCGTGCGGTCAAGGAGAACGAGGGCACATACAAGCAGTTGTATGACGACCTCTCCGAGACGACTTTACATTTAAGCGACCAAATACGAAAAGTCAATGAGAAAATTATCGTTCTGGAACAGGCACTGCGTAAATGCTACCAGTGCAAGTATGCTGAGCGCTGTCCTGCTGTTGTCTGGATGCGCAGCAAACAGGGAGAGCCGAACAGCCGTCCGCTCGGGCTCTCTTCAGAGGAGCGTAACCGGGGAAATAATCTTCGGCAAGGCCCCGACGACTCTGACGAGCCTGGCACTGAAACCCGGGCTCCTCCGGACGATAGGCGGCCTTCCGGCCGGCATGGGCGTGACGGAGCAGCATGAGGGTCTGGACCTGAGGGTGGAATCGGACGGGGAAGGCGGCGTGAACGTCACGGCCGTCTCACATGCCCGGCCGGAGATTACCGTAAGGGAGACCTCGGACCTGAGATGGGAGTCAGAGGAGGCTACGACCGAGGAAAAACAGCCGGTTCCCTCTTTTTGGGAGCGGACAAGGACGAAGGTGTTGTGCTGTTTTGTCCTCCTGCTTCTCTTCTGGGGGCTCCGGCGGTTTAAAAACAAATCAAAGAACAATTAAAACATGAATCATTATGCCAGAAACGAATACCGGCGCCATCTATGGCGTGAAAGCTCTTAAATATAACGGGAGGGCTCTCGGGCTGATATCCGAGGACGGGCTGCAGCCCGGAGGCGACTCGCCTTCCAAGACCCGCATCTGGGCGGCGCAGAAACGCAACGCGCCGTTCGCCGTGCTCAAGTCCACACCGGGCACCAAGACATGGACGTTCACGCTCATCGAACTGTCCGCGGAGAATATGATACAGGTGATGGGCGGAACGACGGAAGATACCGGAATCTACGTGCCCCCGACGGAGGACAAGGATGTGCAGGGCGTGTTTGACATCGAAACCGTGACCGGCCACACGATCCGGATCTACAACGGGGTGCTCACCTGCAATTTTGCTAACGGGATCAACTTCAGCAACGTGCTGGGCATCGAGTGCGAACTGGAGATACAGGAGGCCGGGGAGAAACCTCCCTACAAAGTGTTCCCTCCCGGACAGGTGCCCCCCGCCGGTGAAATTCCGTCGCAGTCATGACGGAGGACAGGGACACGCGATGCCAGGCGGCGGACATGCTGCTTGACATCGGCATCCGCATTCCGGTGATGCCGCTCAGGCCCTTTAAAAAACGCCCCGGGAAATCCTTCCTTGTCATGCGCCGTCCGCCCGCCGGGGCGGTCATCCGCATAGCAAGGCGGTACCTGGAGCTCGGCGTCACCCCGGAGGATATCAGGGCGATGGACTATGAGGAAAGGATGCGGTTCGTGGCGGAGAAGGGAAAGGCGGTCAGCCGGATGGTCGCGCTGGCCGTATGCACCGGATGGCTCTCGGGGATGCTGTTCTCCGGCCCTGTGGCATGGTACCTCAGATGGAGGGTGCATCCGGCGATGCTCTCCGCCGCCCTCATCGAGCTGCTCAGGGGCATGGACATACAGCCTTTTTGCAATACTATTCCATTGGCGTCCAGGACAGCGGGGCTGCTGGAGCCGATAGGAAGCCGGGAAAGGAAAACGGGTTAACGGGCCGGCAGGAAGGCCCCCATAGCGTTTTCGGAATCATCGCGCAGGCGATGGAGCGGTTCGGCCGTACGAAACGGCACATCCTGTGGAAGATCAGCTACGCCGAGCTGATGCTGATGAACACGGATGTCAGCCGGTACGTGACCAAGGAGGAGCTCCTGGAAAGGGAGCGCAAACGTAGGCCGGACAAATTCACCACTGAATATTTTCAAACAAAACTCGGAGGATAGGAATGGAACCTGTAAGACTGGAGATACTGCTTGACGACAAGACGCTGAAGGGATTGCGCTCGGTGGAGGGCAACCTGGGCAATATGAGCCAATTTGCCAAACTTGTCATCGCACAACTGGAGCAGGAGCTTGCGACCCTGCAGGAACGGTTCAAGCAGGCCATGGCCGCAGGAACGAATACCGACGCCCAGATGGCGGACATCCAGGCGCTGCAGGGAGTCATCAGACAGCTGAAGACGGAACTGCAGGGGTTGGAGGAGCAGAAGAAAAAGACAGGATCCATCCCTCTCATGGGAGATGATCCCGCCCCGAAACTCAATAATGTGAGGATGAGCATGAGCAGATCGCCCGGGAACTCCCCTCGCTGGCAATGGGTCCCCAGATGTTCTTCCTCGCCATTTCCAACAACATTCCCATGTTCACCGACGCCCTGTCGTCAGCCCGCCAGGAGTATGAAGAACTGACCAAAGCCGGAAAGAAAGCCACCCCGGTGTGGAAGCAGGTGCTTTCCTCACTGTTCTCGTGGCAGACGGCGCTGGCCGCCCTGATTACCCTGTCCGTCGTATACGGGAAGGAGATCGGCGGATGGGTGAAGAGCCTGTTCGGCGTGAAGGATGCCGCCCTGTCCGCGGCGAAAGCCCAGGAAAAGGTGAATGAATCCTTCAGGAACAGCAGCAGTGATGTGGCGGAACAGGTCACTCTCGTCAGGTCCTTGTCCGAAAGATGGAAGGAACTGGGAGACAACATGTCCGATAAAAAACAGTTCATCACCGAAAACAAGAAGGAGTTCGGGAAACTCGGTGTTGAGGTGGGCAACGTGAATGACGCCGAGAACCTGCTGGTGGACAATACGGACGTATTCATCGGGGCGATGATTCTCAGGGCCGAAGCTGCCGCAGCGTTCAAACTGGCCACGGAGCAGACGGAGAAGGCCTTGAAAAAACAGAACGAGATAGAGGAAAGGCGGAAGAAGGGCCCGACTTTCTGGGACAGGTTCAGGGCCAATTTCTTCTCTTCCGCGTCCGGATCAGCCACTTATACCCGTCAGGCGGACGCTCCCACGGCCGAACAGCTCAGAGAAAATGATATCTCCGCCCTGGAAGAGGAACAGAAGGCGGCGGAGGATACGGCCAAATCCTATATGGACCTGTTCCTTGCGCGGACAAAGGAATGGAAGGAGAGGCTTAAATCGGCAGGCATAAAGGAAGATGACGGCAGGGAAACCAAAGATACGGGCAAATCGGCCCGGGATTATCAGGACGAGCTCGCCGACGCCCGTATCAGGGCACAGCAGAAACTTGAGGCGGCACGCATATCGGTCATGCAGGAAGGTATAAGGAAACGCCAGGCCCTTGCAAGGCAGGAGCTTGACGAGTCGCTCGCACAGATCGACAAGGAAGAGCGTGACACCCTCAAGAAAATGGACGAGGCCGAGAAGAAACGGGGTGTGAAGTCCACGCCCGAGGAAAGGCAGGCCGTAAGGGACAATGCGTCCCAGCAACGGGCGATGGCTACCATGGGGTACCTGAAGGAATCCTACGACATCGAGAAGGAGTTCCGCGACAGGAACCTGAGAGAATGGGTGGAATATTACAAGGAATACGGCACCTACCAGGAGAAGCGGGCCGCCCTGGACAAGGAATACAACCATAAGATCGGACAGCTTTATGAGGAGCGCCGCAAGGCCGAAGCGGAAGGGGATGCCGCCGGGGTGGAATCCCTGGACCTGCAGATCGCGCGTGCGACCAAGGACAAGGGGAAGGAACTCATCAAACTGGACTACAAGCAGCTGACGGAATCACCCGATTACATACGTGCCTTCGAGAACCTGAGGGAAACTTCCACAGGCACCCTGAACTCCCTGCTGGAACAGTTCGAGAAGGCCAAACAGGCCGCCGCACAGGTGCTCTCCCCCGAGGACCTGAGGGAATACACCACGACCATCCGGGAGATCATGGACGAGCTGGACAGCCGGAACCCGTTCCAGGCGCTTGCCGACAGGAAGAGCGAGCTCGCCGAAGCCGAACGCGAACTTGCCGAGGCCCGGAAGAACCTTGAGACCGTGAATGCCGGAGGACGGGTGTCCACGGGGGTGAGGTATAATGACAGGACCGGGAAGATGGAGGAAACCTATCTGACGGCCGCCGCCGCGATGGAGAAATACAACAAGGCGCAGGACAAGGTGGCCAGGTCATCCTCCCGGGTGGAGAAAGCCGAAAAGGAAGCGGCGGACATCGTCGGGGATCTGGCGCGTGCCGTCGGGGAACTGGGCGGCGCCATCGGCGGGCAGGCCGGGGAGATCATCACCCTGATGGGGGATGTGGCGCTGTTCACCCTCACCACCATCGACTCTCTGGGCAAAGTGGCGCAGACCGGGGTGAATACCATCTCGGCGGTGGAGAAGGCGTCGGTCATCCTGACCATCATATCCGCGGCGATACAGCTGTTCCAGAAGATAAGCGAACTGGGGAACAACCGGGCCTTCAGGCAATACGAGGCCTACGCCGAGAAGATCAAGGAGATAAACGCCCTGACCGATGCGGTGAACGAATACCGCATCGCCGCCCTGGAGGCGCAGCAGGCCGAGAGCAACTGGTTTTCCGCCGACAACCTCAAGAATCTCCGTGATTACAGGGCATTGCATGACGAAGTGGCCAAGGCTTACGCGGACAAGGCCATGGAGTCACAAGCGATATACCGCAACGAGAGCGGGGGCGGATGGCTGACGGGCGCGCTCAACTGGGTGATGGGCAATTTGTCCGCCCTCTCATGGTGGGACGAATGGAGGGACATCTGGGGCCAGGGGGATTACAAGGAAGGCCAGACGGCGGCTATCAACAACCTGCGTATCGAGACGCGGAAAAAAAGCAGCGGTTTCCTTGGCACCGGTATCGGCGGGAAGTCACAGAAGACCGAGGACCTTGTCACCTGGGCGCGGAACCAGGGCTTAGGCGAGCTGTTTGATGATGAAGGACTGATCAACAAGGAGCTTGCACAATCGCTTATTGACAACTACGGCGACAAACTTGTGGGCCAGACGAAGGAGACGCTCGAGGCCCTTATAGAGCTCCGGGAAAAATACGACGAATACATAGAACAGCTGCACGAGTATGTGAGCTCCCTGTACGAGCCGCTGACGGAGAACTTCGTGGACAGCCTGTGGGACTGGTTCGACAACGGGAAGGACGCGCTGGACAGCTTCAAGGACTATGCCTCGGACACCTTCCGTGACATTGTTTCCGACATGATGCGCACCATCGTGCTTGACAAGGTGGTCGGCTCGTTCGGTGATGACATTGCCGCCCTGTACGAGGAGTACGCCAAAGGAAAGATCGACGAGACGGAGCTGATGAAGAAGGTGGCCGAACGCACCGAAGGCCTGGTAGGCGACTACCAGAGCGCCATACCCGAGCTGCAGAACATCATGGACCTGGTCGGCGGCTACCTGAAGGATGCCGGGATCGACATCAGGCAGCCGGAGGGCTCCTCCCAGTCCGGCCGGGCCGGAACCGTCACCTCCATGACCGAGGAGACGGCCGGAAGGCTGGAGGGGATCGGCAACGCGGCCCTTGACCGTATCATCAACATTGACAACAACCTTACGAGGCATCTCGAGGGGATGGCGACATCCCTGGGCAAGATAGCGGGGAATTCGGAGTACCTCAGACACCTCGAGACGATAAACGAGAACATCGCGGAACTCCGGCGCGGTGTGAAACTGAAAACATAGGACTATGGAAGTGGAGGAAGGACTGCTGAAGATAAACGGGACGGACATGGCGTCCCTGGGATGTTTCCTGTACGAGGAAAACGCGGGGGACCATACCAATTACGACTCGCTGATGAAGCCGCCGAAGATGAAGGAGTACACATCCGTCAGCTACCGGGAGCTTGACGGCGAGGAGCTGCCCGAAACCCTGCTTCCCCGCTACGAGGCGAGGGACATCACGCTGAAGATGGCGGTGGTTGCGGATACACGGACCGGGTGGTTCGAGAACTACAACGCCGTGCTTGCCTTGCTGAAGTCGGGATGGCTGACGCTGGAGGTTCCTGAGATAGGCCGGGTGATGAAGGTCTACCTGAAGGAATATACCCGGTACAGCCAGTTCACGACAATCAGGAATACCGGCCAGCAGGTAGCCGGATTCACGGTCACGCTGCGCGAGCCGAAACCTTTTTCAACCAGTGATTAAAAACGATTTAAAGACATTGTAAATGGAACTTGATATCTACAACAGGCAGGGAACTCTGAAGAAGAAGGTCAGTCCCGATTCATCGTCCCGGTGGACCGAGGAAGTGGGGGTGGAATTCGTGGTGACGGTGAACTTCACCACCTGGGAGTTCTTCGTCCTGTCGGTCGGCGACTATGTGGAGATATCGGGAAAACGGTTCTCCATAAAGAAGGAGTACCGCCCCAAAAAGACCGACACACAGAAATACACCTACAATATCAGCTTCTACGGCCGCGAGCACGACATGCAGGACCTGTTGTTCTGCCGTCTGAACCAGGGAGAGGACGACCTGGAGTCCGTCTTCGCCTACGACGGCACGCCGATGGAAATGCTGGAAAAGCTGGTGGCGAACATGAACCGCAACACCGACGGTGTGACGTGGCGTGCAGGCCAGGCCGTCACCGGCGACCGGAAGACCATCAACTTCAACGGCCTGTTCTGCTGGGATGCGGCAGGCGAGATAGCCGGTGCCTGGGAAACCGAGTGGTGGCTGGACGGGGAATACCTGAACATAGGGAAATGCGAACACGGCGAACGGGTTACGCTCGGCTATATGAAGGGATTGAAGACGGGGCTGACCCAGAATGAGAACTCCAATTCGGTCAAATGGTTCACACGGCTGATCCCCGTAGGTTCAAGCAAAAATATTGACCCGTCAAAATACGGCTACACCCATCTACAACTGCCGTCACGGGACAAGTATATCGACCTGAACACTCAATTGGGACTGAAGGAGCATCGCGAGGAAGCGGCCTTTCAGGATATATTCCCGCACCGCCTGGGTACGGTATCCTCGGTAAGGTCCGAGGAGCAGACAAATAAGGACGGGAAGAAATACACCGTCTATTATGTCAAGGACAAGGATCTGCCCTTCAATCCGGATGAATACATGATCGGCGGCGAGGTGATACACATCACCTTCGAAAGCGGCGACCTCTCCGGAAGGGAGTTCGAGTGCAACTGGCATAACGACACACAGGAGTTCGAGATCATCAACACCTACCCGGACGAGAACACCCAGATACCGGGAGGCAACATCATACCGAACGTCGGTGACACGTATATCCTGACGAACATCCGCATGCCGGATGAGTATTACCCGATAGCGGAAGAACAGTACAAGCAGGCGGTTGACAGCTTCCTGACAGAATACAGCAAGGACATATCCATCTATTCCGGCGACACGGATTACATCCATGTGGATAAAAACAGTGTGCCGTTATCGCTCGGGCAAAGGGTGAGACTGGAGGATGCGCAGTATTTTGAGCACGGATATATTGACACCCGCATCACAAGGATAGAGAGGAAACTGGGCAATCTTTCCGAGGCTTCCATTGACTGCTCGTCAGCGGTCAGCACCTCATGGAAGTCATCCGTGGACTCGACGCTGAACAATCTGGAATACACGCTGGCACAGGAGATGGCGCAGACCAATGTCCGCCTGCTGAAGACCGGCGATATGGAGAGCCCGAGCGACTATACGGCTTTCTCCTCCCTGAGGGCTATAGGAACCTTCCTGAGAAAGAACATAGCGGATATCGCCAACGGTCTGATCACTTTTTTGAAAGGTCTTTTGATTGGTAAGAACGGTAGTGGAATCACTGTACTTGAGAACGGTATGTCACAGGCTGTTGTTGATTATCTGTATGTCAAGGTCAAAGCCGTTTTTGACGAGCTTGAAGTAAAGAAGAAGACGTATGTAGGTGGCGAGCAGGTGATTTCCCATGCAGGCATGAAATGCAACCGTGTGGATGAGTTGGATGATGTCTACCGTTGTTATTTCAAGGAAGAGGAAGACGGAATTGAGATAGAGAACCAGTTTACTCCGGGATCTCTCGCCATCGCACAGGAGTGCAATATCAAGACAGGCATTTCGCATCATGTCGGCAACCGCTATTACTGGCGGTTGGTCACAGCAGTAGGTGAGAATTATATAGACCTGTCCAAGACCGTGTGTGATCCTAATGTCGAGAACGATGTTCCGGTGGCAGGTGATGATATCGTGGGATTGGGCCATAAGACTGATATCACCAGACAGGCGGCGATAATTCTCTCTTCGGTGAACGAAGTTTCTCCGTCTATCATCATGTATCAGGGTATTAATGATTTTACCTTGACCGGGAAAGATGTCATTTCTTTTGATTTTGACAAATCTACCGGCAAGTCCCGGATGAAGGTGTACGGAGATACGTATATTGGCGACAAGGACCGGACCACTTACATGGAATACACTCAGGATAAAGGTGTTGATATCAAGGGTATGTTCCATATCGAGCAGGGGTCTACCGGATGGCGTAACATGGAAGGCTTGCCGGATGAGATACAGGCGGCCGCAGATCTTGCCCAAGAGGCCAAGGATGCGATAGACAATGCGGCTGTCGGAAGTGTCAATCTGTTGCGCAATTCCGGGTTTACCGGAGATTATGAGACAGAGGACCTGTCTGCCGCTACCGAGCTATCGGCGGATACTGAACTTTTTAGTAAGCAACTGGAATATTGGACGGGAGTGGCTACCGTATCTGCGGACAGTGATGCCGGCTCCGGGTACTCTGCTGCAATCGGTAGTTTGTCCCAGTCCGTATCATTGATTAAAGGAGAAAGTTATGTTATCAGTTATAAAGCAAAAGGTACGTCTGTGTCTGTTTCGTGCGGTTCTTTCAGTGTTTCTCAGCCTCTCACATCCTCTTATCAGAGATATACCCATAAGATCACCTTCAATGGCAGTGGTATATTTCTTATCAGTGGTACCGCAACCGTTTGTGACCTTCAGTTAGAGCGTGGGACCATCGCTACTGACTGGAAACCTTCAATTCTTGACAACGACAAGGCAACAGCCGGTTTCCAGTCAATCAATTATATCGCCAGTGCGATCAAGGATGGATCTGTGGATATTCTTGGCGGTCTGATATTGGCCAATATGATCCAACTGGGTAATTACAAGAATGGCAAGTTACAGAAGGTCACCGCCGGAGTTAGCGGCATATACAATGACGATGATGATGTGGCGTTTTGGGCAGGAGGAAAACTTGAACAGGCGATTCTGACTGTAATGAGGTTCCGTAATGATCCTAATTACCAGCCCACAGATGCGGAATGGGCGAACATGGCGAACTTCGTTGCCACTCATGGTGGCGATACGTTCCTTCGTGGCTATATTTATGCCTTGGGTGGTAAGTTCCGCGGTGTGGTTGAAGCCTTGGGCGGATTTTTCCGCGGAAAAGTAGAAACATCTGTTGACGGGAAACGCATTGTCATTGATCCGGATAAAAATACTCTTGAAATGTACACGACTGAAGGACATGCCACCTTGATATTAAGGTTCGACACATCATCAGACGGATGGGAGTATGGTGATTTGATTCTACGGAAATATGTAGGGGACCAATTGATACAAGAAACGACTGTATATCCGGAACGTATCAGAATACAGAATCATGTGGAAAATACGGATATCATTCTTAATCCCAATAACGTATCCTTCTATGGTTCTAAAGGCGAAACTCTGTTGGTTGGGATGAAACCGGTATATGACGGGGTGAGTGTGTCTAAGTATGTGGCCAATATTGAATGCAGTAATTGGCCGTCTAAAGATAACGTCAGTTCCGGGCAGGTATATGTGGAATATGAGACAGTAGAAGGAGTCGTGACAAACGGGACTTTAAAAGTAAAGAAGTGATATGGAACTGAATACTATTAACAAAACGGGAACTTGGAGTGAGGCGGCAGACCGTCTTAACAACAACTTTAGCAAGACGTCCGCCGAAGTGGAGAAGGTCAAGCAGAACGGCATCCGCAACAAGGGGTTGTTCTCTACTCTTGATTCGCTGAAAGCGGCTGTTCCATCTCCTGTTGTAGGTGACTGGGCTGTTGTGGGTGACACCATACCGGGTCCTATATATGAATGCAAAACAAAGGGAAAATGGAGTCCTACAGGCACGACAGGAGGTGGCGGAAGTGTTGACTTATCCAGCTACCTGACAGCCGAGGAGATAGACGATGTAACATCAATATTATAGTTATGAGAATCAATTATCAGTCCGATTTTAAGATCATAGAGAAGAACTTGAACGGGGATGTGAATACTCCCTTCCGGTTCACTTACTTCAATCCATTCAAGGGAAAGTTCATAGCCTCCTTTGACGGGCATGAGTATGTCGGTTGCAGCCGCATGGAAGACGGCAACCTGCTTGTCGCTTTCGACAATCCCTGTTTTTCTCCCGGTATGCTGAAGGTAAAACGTGAATACTTCATATCCGATTCCGACTTTAAGGATGGCATCTGCAACCTTGTTTCCGTTGAAGATACAGGAATCGTACTGACTACCGGGAAAACCGATGAAAGCACGGTGGAAATAACATCTTATCCCGATTATGCCGCATATAATACAATTCAGGCGTTCCCATTGTCGGATAATGAGTATGAAGATGTGCTGAGTGATTTTGTACCTCCTTTGCCACCGGAAGAGGAAGAAGAAACAGTTACTAATCTAAAAATATAGGAGATTTATTATGGCAAAAATATATAAGCTGACCAAGGGTGGCCAAACCATATTCCCGGCTACCACAACCGATGCGGTGGTCAATCCGAACAGCCGCAAGAGCCTGACAGAAGAACTTTCCGAGTTAGAAAAAAATACAACGGCGATTAAAGGTGTGATTGACATTGGACCCGGTTTAAACGTTTTGGACACATTGAACACAGATGATAATGTTGGATTATATTACACGAAAAGTAATGGAAGAAATGGTCTGTTAATAGTTACGAAGTCGAGAAATAATGATTATGGTCAGTGTCTTATAGGAGGATATAACGCCAATAGTAGCGGTGGGCTTGAACAATATAGCAACACGGTTAATATCCTACGTAGATCCTATATATCTTCTGAGGCAAAATGGGGAGGATGGGAACCTTGTTATGATTCAGAATCCAGTTCCGGATGGTGGAATGCGGACATTGAAGCACCTTTACCGAATGGTGAATTCCATACATATTCAACAGCCAAAGACTCCATACCAACCAAATTGCGCGTAAAGGGGATGATTGTGACATTTACCAATATATCAGGTGAGATTGAGGTATATCAGATGACATCAGTTGAGAAATGGGGACTTTATAGGAATCGGTTGTACCTGACAAATACGGTAGCGTATCTGGAATGGACAACAGACCGTTATAATACCCGTTTGAGTTATAAAGGACCATGGTTCAATGGGATGATCATGGTGTATAATGATCCGGAGAGAGGCTTTGTTGTCGAACAGAAGATATCTGGAGATTATACAGATACTGATAAAAAATCAGATTCCAACTATCGCGTCCTATTGTCATCGTCTGATATTGAAAATTTGACAACATACCGATTAAGGGGAACGCTTATTCCTTATTGTCGATATCTGTATAAGGATAATAATGGCATATCGAAAATCAATGGGATCTGTACAATGTTTCTTCACATAGAACATGTCAAGGAAATAAATATTCCTTTTCTTTTAAAAACAAATTCTAATTTTGTTATTACTTTTTATGATATACAAATGGAATTTATAAAAAGTCAGTCATCTTCAAGTAGTATTCAAATTCCTGACAATGCTGCATATATGTCGTTCACAGCGGATGCGGCATCTCTGGATAAGGAGATTACCATGAAGATGGATGTTGCTGATAGTTATAATGATGAATCATTTATAGAGATACCCGGACTTTACGAAAATGGAGAATATAATATTAGTTTTTTTGGTATTGATATCGCTAACAACCATTATGCAGTCAATTACCTGACTGTTCCGACAAGTGGGGATATCATATCCAATCCGGTCAAGCGCATAAAATATATTCATCCTTATGATGGGGAATATCAGCATTTGTCCCTTGTTGATGATAGTAATCAGTCGGATGTTCGTGCTTGGGTTCAAGACAGCACAGACACACAACGACAGATCTATTTGGATAAGGATGTAAAAGATAACGGAGATATAGAATATATATTAGCACGTGAGGTTTATGATGAAAATTTAGATATCTATTTTTCCCCTGCGCAAACGGGTTGGAATAATGGAGTCGAAGTTTTTGACATTTCAGGCAATAAATTGCCTTGGTCTGTCGGTAGGCAAAATAATATGTCTGAAAAGACAACTATAAAGACTTATTCATATAAGCTGGTTCAACCTTCCGGCATGGTGAAGTTGAGGGGGGAAAATGAAATCTATCTGATGGATTCACCATGCGAATTGGAGTTTTCTCCCAAAACATCCAATCTGGTTGCTGACAGAATGATTTTTGACGCAGTTTTTACAGTTGAGGACACCCACTTGAGTATTTCCAATAGTGGTCCACGAGGCACAGCATGGAGTGCGTTATATATACCGGTAGAGGAGGGTAAGAATTATTATGTTATGCAGAAGGATTCTGGTGGAACTTTAAGTTCGGGCACTTCCGGGGTTTTAGTGGTGCTGCTTGATAAAAATAAACAACTGAAACGTGCGTTAAAAGCATCTGACTTGACATGGTTAAATGGTAGTGCCACTTTTGGTCTGAAAGGATTATATGAATTCAAAGTGCAAGAAGATGAGGTCTATGCCATGGCAATGGTCGGGAAATATACAAGTGCTGTTGACCGGTCTTATATAATACCTGTAATATGCGAAAAAAATCAAGTGATGGAAGCTGTTCGGGGAGAGGGGTTTTCCAGAGTTAATAAGGGTGAATTGACCGGTGCTGATATAAATAATATGCAAAAGAATACTACCGGATTAAAGATATGGATATTAGGTGACAGTACCTCTGCCACTGGTTTCGGCGGTTCTCTTAATACCTTCAAGCATCAAGGAGGTTCCAATCAGTCTGGCGCATGGGTAAAATATTTTGTAAATGAAATTAAGCCTGAATATATAGCTAATTATGCTGCAGGTGGGTATACATTGACAGATGCTTCTTCGGTTATAACAGAAGGAGTTGTGCAAGAACCTATGCAATCATATATTGCGAGACTGGAACAAATGATAACAGCACACGGAACAGGAGACTTACAAGAACCTGATTATCTCTTGATTGTTGGCTGTACCAATGACTTTAAAAAAAGTAGATCCAATCCTAATGGATGGAGCAACCGGAGTTTTGTAACTGATGCTGATATATCATCGCCTGATTTAAATCCATCACATCTTGATTATGATGACTTTATGGAAGAAAAATTTATTTCTGTTGACAATATAATGGTCCCGATTGAACAGGTCCCTGTTTTTAAGATAGCCGGAGCGATTAGGTATATTATACAACGTACAGGAACATTATTCCCGAATTGTAAGTTTATGATATGTACATCGCTTCAATCACCTATAAATTGGAAGGATCAGGAAAAATGCCATAATGAAATGAAATGGATGGCCAATAGGCTGTCTATTCCCTTGATTGATGTCAGTCACTGTGCCAACACTCCCATGTTATGGGATATGGCTGTATCTTCAGGAGAACATCCTCGGCGTTATATAAATGATGATTATCATCCTTATGGTAGTCAGGACAGCGCAGGAAAATCCTTCATAACGGCTGGTGCAATGTATCATGGAAAATTTATAGCTGAAATGTTTAAACTATATAGTTATCCTTCTACCGCATTTGACAAAATGGTAGTTGACTACACAGATAGTACAAAATATCCATCAGAATATAATTAGGAGTGTTTATAGAGTAACCCGGAAAGTTATCAGTAACACTCAAAACATATATTTATGATACGAAAATTAATCATCAGAATAATGAACCATCTGTCCGTTGAAGTGCATCCGGATGCGGAATGGTTTTAAGCATAAGGGCTGACCTACACCAAGATCAGCCCTTACATTATAGTTATATAATGGTCTACCATTCATAACATAAGTCTACACCTTGAGTGATTTCAAACTTTTAATCTATTTTCTACAAATATTTCAATATCTCAAGCATAGCATTAGCTTGGGTAGAATTATTAATATATATTCGCAATATATATACCTATTTTCTACCGCTCAGATATGGCTTTTGATTTATTTTGAATTTATTTTGTCATTCTTTCGGCAGCCTTTTGTGTTTAAATGTTAAATATTGCACAATGTAAGAAAATATATTGTGATTTGTTTTGCTATTATATCACAATATTGTATATTTGCATTGTGATAATAAAACAACAGATAATAACAAACAAAAACATACAATTATGAAAACTTTCGATTCTTTAAATGCAGATTTTCGCAGAGCATTCAAACAGGCGGCAAAACAAGGTATCGTTAAATTCACGGTTGAAGGAATTAAAGACGATCCCGATTCAATTTATCCAATGTTTGAGATATCAAACAATCACGTTACTTACTATTCCGTGCAGAGACAAGAGAGTGTTTGTATAACTGATATAAAGATTAAAGCCGTTATATATTAATAAAATGCTGTGCTATCGGCATGACGGGCAAATAATATGACAATAGAGGATAGATTAAAAAAAATAGGTGATTGCGATATTAAGATTATCAAATCAGAAATTGTAAAAGATGCGAAGTTGGTTATATTTGAATTTGACGAGTTTGACACTTCAGCTGCAATTATTTACAATACTGGCGAATTATTTCATTTAAAAGACTGGCAGGGAGGAGTTCCTGCAACCCAGAAGGATATCGAAGAATTTGATTGGTTGTCGGAAGATGGTAAAGATGCTATTGTTCTCGATGGACTACCAAGACTCTTAATATAAATCACTATAAGCTGTGCTATCGGCATGACGGGCATAAGCTTATGAACAGTTATAATATTTGTGAAGAGAATAATGAAGCAACGATATTATATCACGCGATTGCACGTGATGAGGATCAGGTAATGGAACTGGCTAAAGAGGCAGGGATTGATATGGATGGGTTGAGTATAGAACTGGAACGGTCTAATGTAAAGGATCAGTTGGGTAAACCATTACCGGCGAGAATAGAGGATGCGTTAATATATTAATTATGGCAAGAAGACGATCTATTACCCTAGATCAAGAGTCTAGGGTATTATCCTTGTACAAAGCAGGGATAGCGATTAAAGAGATAATAAAAGAAACAGGGGTGCGGTCTGAGCAGACAATATACAGGATATTGGACAACAATGGCGTGCCAAGACGTCCCAAGGTTAGAGGTGTAAGAAAAGTATTTGTCACGATAGAGGAGGATGTAGCTGCTATCTTGGATAAGGAGCAATCAGTATCATTATATGTCAATGAGGCTATAAGATACTATCACGGTAACCGGCATTAATTGCCGGTTATTTTTTTTATTAAAACTATATTTAAATTGGATTTAAAATCACATTTTGAATTGTGTTAACAAGTGTGATTTTGGAACAAAATGTTTTGCAAAAGTGGAACATTTTGTTTTGCGGCTTATAAATAACCAGGGTTTTGTTTACATTCCAGATTAGAACTGATTTCTGATGACGGAAT
>ERZ826220.464-NODE-464-length-48030-cov-11.240896_pt1 | contig 48030 bp, 54 predicted proteins | sample MGYA00519927_ERZ826220 | MGnify/ENA primary metagenome ERZ826220 (study PRJEB31778, sample SAMEA3449225) | human gut metagenome | biome: human gut; feature: human-associated habitat; material: faeces | place: United Kingdom | collected 2010/2012 ... | reverse complement strand
ATATGTTCAATTAGGAAAAACATTAACAAATGAACCAATTATAACATTTATAGATGAAAACAAATTATTAAAGTTATTAGCAAATACAGATTTATATGTACATACATCAGATGCAGAAATAGAGGCTATTTCTTGCTTAGAAGCAATTGCTTGTGGTAATGTACCTATTATAGCAAATAGCGAAAGATCTGCAACACCACAATTTGCTTTAGACGAAAGAAGTTTATTTGAAGCAGGTAACAGTGATGATTTAGCAAAAAAAATAGATATGTGGTTATATAACACAGAAGAATTAAATAATATGAGAAAAATATATAGTGAAAGCGCAGAAGAATATAGAATAGAGAAAAGTATGGAGAAAATAGAGGAGATGTTTAATGATGAAATTAAAGAATACAATATTTAATTTTTTCGCAAACATATTTTATTATCTTATTGCAGTACCAATAGTGTTTTTAATAGATAAAATATTTCTGGACTATAAAGTAGTAGGAAGAGAGAATATAAAGAAAGTTCCAGAAGGAAAAATAACAATATCTAATCATATGCATTATTTAGATTGCACAATGAATGGGCTTGCAAATTTTCCCGATTACTCATATTTTGTTACATTGGAATCAAATTTTAAAATACCTATAGTAGGACCATTAATAAAACTATTAAGAGCAATTCCAATACCAACAAAAATAGAAGAGAAAAAGCAATTTTACAAATACATTTCTAAACTTTTACAAGAAGGAGAAACAATACATATATATCCAGAAGGAGAATTACGTGTGTACGAAAAAGAATTAAATAAATTCCATAAAGGTGCATTTGCAATGGCAGTAGAAAACAATGTACCAATAATTCCAACAGTAATAACAACACATAGCCCAGAAGGAATTTATAAATACATAAAAACAAAGCCAGTAATGACGCATGTAATATTAGAACCAATATATCCAGATTTATCAATAGAAAACAAATTAGAAAGAATAGAAAAATTAAAACAAGAATCATATTATAGAATGAAAGAAGTTCTAGAAAGAACAGAATTATGTTATGAAATAGGGATCGAGGGACGGTCCTTAAAATCCCTTTTTTAAAAAAGGGATTTTAAAAATATCTTTGGAGTTAGCATATATAAAAAAATAGTGATAAGAAAAAGCAATGTAATAAAAAAACACATTGCTTTTTTTGTTGCAATATATAAGCATTTATTATATAATAAGCACGGAAAATAGGATAGGATAAGGTGATTTTATGATAGATTTTAAAGAGAAAATAGCAGAAGAAATAAGCAAAAAAATAGACATTACAAAAGATGAATTAAAAGAATATTTAGAAATACCAAAAGATAGCAAAATGGGAGATTATGCACTTCCTTGTTTTAAACTTGCAAAACAAATGAGAAAATCACCAGTAGAAATTGCTAATGGAATAAAAGAAGAAATAAAGGTTCCAAATGATTATATTTCTAAAATTGATGCAGTAAATGGTTTTTTAAATATATTTATAAATAATGAAATATTAATAAAAGATTTATTAAACGAAATGGAAAACAAAAAAGAAGCATATGGATCTTCAAACATAGGAAATGGCAAAAATATAATAGTAGAATATTCTTCACCTAATATTGCAAAGCCATTTCATGTTGGGCATTTAAGAACAACAGTAATAGGAAGAGCTATATATAATATGTATAAATTTCTTGGGTATAATACTATTGGAATTAACCATTTAGGAGATTGGGGAACACAATTTGGAAAACTAATAGAAGGTTATAAAAGATTTGGAAACGAATATAATTTAGAAGAAAGTCCAATAGACAAACTTACAGAAATTTATGTAAGAATTAATGAATTATGTAAAGAAGATGAATCTGTATTAGAAGATTGCAGAAACAATTTTAAGAAACTAGAAGATGGAGATGAATATTGTACAGACATTTGGAAGAAATTTAAAGATCTAAGTTTAAAAGAGTTCCAAAGAATATATGATATTTTAGATGTTCATTTTGATTCAAATAATGGTGAATCTTTCTATACAGACAAGATGCCAGAAATAGTAGAAATTTTAAGAAAGAATAATAAATTAGTAAAATCACAAGGAGCGGAAATAGTAGATTTAGATTATGCAGATATACCACCATTAATGGTAGCAAAATCTAATGGGTCAACAACATATGCTACAAGGGACTTAGCAGCAGTAGTATATAGAGCAAGAACATATGATTTTGAAAAATGTATATATGTAGTTGGATCTGAGCAAATATTGCACTTTAAACAAGTATTTGAAGTTGCAAAATATTTAGATTTAGACGAAAAATATACAAATGGATTAATACATGTACCTTATGGAATGGTAAGATTAAAAACAGGAAGAATGTCTACAAGAGAGGGAACTTTAATAAAATTAGAAGATATTTTAAATGAAGCAATAACAAGAGCAAAAGCAATAATAGAACAAAAAAATCCAAACTTAGAAGGAAAAGAAGAAGTAGCAAAAAAAGTTGGAATAGGTGCAGTAATTTTTAACGATTTATCTAATAATATTATTAAAGATGAAGTTTTCGATTGGGATATTATGCTTAATTTCCAAGGAGAAACAGGACCATATATACAATATATGTATGTAAGAACAAAGAGTATACTAGAAAAAGAAAACTACACTATGGATAAAAACTTAGTAGATATTTCAGAAATAGAGAAAAATGGAATGGAAGTTGTAAAACAACTTTATAAATTTGAAGAAACAATAAAACAGGCAATAGACAAAAATGAACCATCAATAATAGCACGTTACTTAATAGAAATTGCTAAGTTATATAGTAGTTTTTATAATGATAACAAAATATTAGTAGAAGATGAAAAAATAAAAAATACAAGACTTTGTTTAACATATATGGTTGGTAATGTATTAAAAATAGGCGCAAATCTATTAGGAATGGAAATGCCAGACAGAATGTAAAAAAGTAGTTTTGCTACATAAGAAATTAATTGATAATTACACGTAATAAGGTAGTTTAACCGTATTACATAAGAAAAGAGGGATTTTAAGGACCGTCCCCGAAATCCCTGTGAAGGAGGAAAAAAATATGGGAAAATATTTTGAAACAGATGGAATTAGAAGAATTGCAAATACGGAGTTGACTCCAGAATTGGTTTATAAAGTTGCAAAGGCAGGAGCTTATGTATTAGCTAAGCATTCTGACCACAGCCCAACAATTTTAATTGGTAGAGATACTAGAATTTCTGGAAGTTTAATAGAGAGTGCAATGACTGCAGGTTTTTTAAGCTATGGAGCAAATGTAAAACAATTAGGTGTTTTGCCAACACCAGCTGTTGCATATTTAACTAGAAAACTAAAAGCAGATGCAAGTGTTGTAATATCTGCATCTCATAATACTTATGAATTTAATGGCGTAAAATACTTTAGTAATGAAGGTACAAAAATACCAGACAATATAGAAGCAGAAATAGAAGAAGTTATGGACTCTGGTAAATTAGATGAGCTTACAGCGTGTAACGATAAAATAGGAATATCTGAAAACGCAGAAGAATTAGTAGACGAATATGTATATTTCTTTAGAAAAACATTTGAAGAGATTATAGAAAAGTATAATACAGATGATTTTAAAGTTGTAATAGATACAGCAAATGGAGCAACATATGAAGTTGCAGAAAAAGTATTTTCTAAATTAAAAATTAATCACAAAATTATAAATAATGCTCCTAATGGAATAAATATTAATAAAAACTGTGGATCAACACATTTAGAAATGCTTCAAAAATATGTAGTAGAAAATGGCTATAGCTTAGGAATAGCATATGATGGTGACGGTGACAGATGTTTATTAGTTGATGAAAATGGGGAAGTTATAGATGGTGACAGAATATTAGCAATTGTTTCAAACTATATGAAACAAAAAGGTACATTAAAGAAAGATACTTTAGTTGCAACAGTTATGAGTAATTTAGGATTAGATATATATTCTAAAGAAAATAATATTAATTTTGTTAGAACAAAAGTAGGAGATAGATATGTATTAGAAGAAATGAAGAAAAACGGATATAACCTAGGAGGAGAACAATCTGGACATATTATATTCTTAGATTACAATCCAACAGGAGATGGAATATTAACTTCATTAATGTTTATTTCTATAATGTTAGAAAAAGCAGAAAAGGCAAGCAAACTAGAAGAAATAATAAATATATATCCTCAAGTACTTATAAATGCAAAAGTTTCTAACGAAAAGAAATATGATTTTGACAAAGATGCAGTTATTAGAAGTGCAATAGAAGAAGTAGAAAGAGAATTTTCTGGAAGCGGAAGAGTTTTAATAAGAACATCTGGAACAGAACCATTAGTAAGGGTTATGATAGAAGGTAAAGACCAAGAATATATAACTGAAAAAGCTAAATCTATAGCAGAATTAATAGAACAAAGATTAAGCTAAAAAATAAATAAAGGAAGATGATGTAAATGGATAGAAAAACATATTATATAACTACTCCAATTTATTATCCAAGTGGAAAATTCCATATTGGTACAGCATATACAGAGGTATTTGCAAATACAATGAAAAAATATAAGCAAAAAAGGGGATATGATGCATATCTTTTAACAGGACTAGATGAACATGGGCAAAAAGTTCAAACTGTTGCAGAGAATGCAGGAAAGACTCCACAAGAACACACTGACGAAATGGCAGAAAACGCAAAAAAACTTTGGGAAAAGATGAATATAGAATATGATGATTTTATAAGAACAACAGAACCAAGGCACTATAAAATTGTAGAAGATATTTTCGAAAAACTTTTAGCAAAAGGGGACATTTATAAAGGCGAATATGAAGGATGGTATTGTATGCCATGTGAAACATATTTTACAGAAACACAATTAGTAGATGGAAAATGTCCAGATTGCGGTAGAGAAGTTAAGAAAATGAAAGAAGAAGCATATTTCTTTAATATGAAAAAATATGCAGATAAACTAATACAATTTTATGAAGAAAATCCAAAATTTATAGAACCAGAATCTAGAAAAAATGAAATATTTAACAATTTCTTAAAACCAGGTTTAGAAGATTTATGTATAACAAGAACTACATTCGACTGGGGTGTAAAAGTAAAAAGTGATCCTAAACATGTTGTATATGTGTGGCTTGATGCACTAACAAACTATATTACAGCTTTAGGCTATGGATCTAATAATGAAGATTTATTTAACAAATATTGGCCAGCAGACTTACATGTTGTTGGTAAAGATATTATAAGATTTCATGGAATATATTGGCCAATTTTCTTAATGGCATTAGATTTACCACTTCCAAAGAAAATTTATGCACATGGATTTATAATGATGAAAGATGGTAAAATGTCTAAATCTAAAGGAAATGTAATTTATCCAGAAATTTTAGTGGATAAATATGGCATAGATGCCACAAAATATTTCTTAATTAGAGAATTTCCATATGGGCAAGACACAATATTTACACCAGAGGGTTTTGTTGAAAGATTTAATTATGATTTGTGTAATGATTTAGGAAACTTATTAAATAGAACAATAGGAATGATAAATAAATATTTTGATGGAAATATTTATAAATATAATGGTCACCAAAATGAACCTGACGAAGAAATAGAAAAATATTCATTAGAACAAATAAGAATTGTAGAAGAGAAAATGGAAAATTTACATTTAAATGAAGCATTAGCAGAAATTTGGAACTTAATTTCTAGAACAAATAAATATATAGACGAAACAGCTCCATGGTTACTTGCAAAAGATGAAGATATGCAAGAAAAATTAAAGTCTGTAATGTATCATTTATGTGAAAACTTAAGAAAAGTTGCGATATTAATTAGTCCATTTATGGAAGAAACATCAAATAGAATATTTAATCAATTAGGATTAAATAACGAAAATCTACAAACATGGGAAAGTTTATATGAATATGATAAAATTCCTGACTCTACAAAGGTAATAGAAAAGGGAGAACCTCTATTTGTAAGGTTAGATTTAGAAGAAGAAGTTTCTTATATAAAAGAACAAATGTCAAAAAAATAGAATTTACATGAGTATATTAAATTTAAAGAGAATAACTATAATTTAAGGAGGAAAATTTATTTGGAATTAGACCTATTAAATAACATTATTAGGGGGCAAAACGATATTGATATTAATCAATTTAAAAGGGAGCTAACAAATAAATTAGAAGAAATGGAAAATAGATTTACAGTTGATAGAATTGAAAATGATATAGCAATTTTAGAAAATCGTGATACAGGCGAAATGCTTAATGTAAATAAGAGTGATTTACCACAAGAATTAAAAGAAGGAACAATTTTAAAAATGGTTAACAACAAATATGAAATAGACAACGAGGAACAAAAAAAAGTTGAAGACAGAATACGAGAAAAAATGAATAAATTGTGGAAATAGAACAAAAGAAAGAATGGAGTAAGTAACATGGGAAATAAAGATGAAAATGGAAAAATTAGTCTTTGGGAAAAGTCAAAATTAGGGAAAAAAACGAAATATTATAAAATACACACATGGCTTAGTAGACTAGCTTCACTTATAATTTTAATCGTTTTACTAGTATTAGGAAAAAACTATTGGGAAACACACGATTACAACAACTATATAGAAAATACATTAGGAAATAAGATTCAAGATGATGTTATAATAAATGATATAGAAAAAACAAATACAATAGAAACAGAAGCGGTAGCAGATGGAAATCTTAGAGTGTATTATATAGATGTAGGACAAGCAGATAGTACATTAGTTATAGATAAAGATAAAACCATGCTAATAGATGCAGGAACAAATGAAGCTGGAGATACTGTAGTAAAATTTTTAAAGGATAAAGGAATAACTAAAATAGATTACTTAATAGGAACACATCCTCATGAAGATCACATTGGTGGGCTAGATGATGTTATAAATAATTTTGACATTGGAGCAATTTATATGCCAAAAATGCAGACTACAACAAAAACTTTTGAAGATGTTTTAGACAGCATTGCAAATAAAAATTTACAAGTTACAACTCCAGTTGTTGGAGATACATTTAAATTAACAAATGCCAATTGTACGATAATGGCTACAGATACAGAAGACACAAAAGATAATATAAATTTATCTTCTATTGTTCTAAGAATGACTTATGGAGGAAATAGTTTCTTATTTATGGGAGATGCAGAAGCAGAAGTAGAGGAAAGTAGAACATGGCAACCAGCAGATGTATTAAAAGTTGGACATCATGGCTCAAGAACATCTTCTACACAAAACTTTATTCTTCAAGTAATGCCATCTATATCAGTTATACCAGTAGGAAAAGATAATTCATACAATTTGCCAAATAAAGAAACATTAGAAAAACTAAGTTCTGTAGGGTCAAAGATTTATAGAACAGATGAAGACGGTAATATTCTTGTTGTAAGTGATGGCTCTAATATAAAAGTGGAAACAAAAGTAAAATAGAAGGAGAAAGAAATGAAAGAATTTATAAAAAAGCATTTAAATAAATTAAACATAGGGCTTATTGTATTAATTGCAATAGCACCTATGCTTCTATGCTTTAATGATAGTTTATGGTTTGACGAGGCATATTCTGTAGGAATTGCAAGACAGCCATGGGGGAATTTATTAATTTCTACAATTAATGATGTTCACCCAATATTGTATTATGTATTACTTAAATTATATTCATTAGTGTTTGGAACTAGTGTAATAGCACTAAGAATATTTTCGGTAATTCCAATAATTTTATTAGCTATATTTTCATTTGTAAAAATAAGAAAAGAATTTGGAGAAAAAGTAAATTTCTATTTTAACTTAGTTCTTTTATTATTACCAGTTACAATTCATTATGGTTCGCAAATAAGAATGTATAGTTTAACAATGCTTTTTGTTACAATTACAGCAGTATATGCATACTTAGCTTATAAAAATAACAAGAAAAAGGATTGGATAATATTTGCAATAGCAAGTGTTTGTAGTGCGTATACACATTATTTTGCATTATTTACTATTGGAATTATAAATATTTTATTACTTTTCTTTATAATAAGAGAAAGAAAAGAACTTTTAAAAAGATGGTTTATATATGGTGCTATACAAATAGTTTGTTATTTACCAGGAGCGCTAATATTCTTTATGCAATCATCTAGAGTAGCAAATGGATTCTGGATAAGTGTACAATACCCAGATATTATAACTCAAATTATAGAATTTTTCTTTTTAGATAGCATTAATTCTGGCTTGCCAGCTGTATTTGGTGTATTTATAGTAGTATATATGATTTTAAGAGTACATAAATTATATTTGGAAGATAAAAAGAAAATAAGACCAGTTACAATAGCATTAACTACTTGCGGATTAGTAATACTTGTAACATTATTAATTTCTTTTGTAAGAGCAGTATTTATACCAAGATATATGTTACCAATGCTAGGACTATTTATATTTGCGCTAGCATATGTATTATCTGTCGAAAAAAGTCGAATTGTAAAAATAATAATATGTACAGGGTTAATAGGATTAAGTATTTGGAATGGGACTACATTATGGAACAAGTCTTATTCTGAAGAAAATAGCAAACCTATAGATGCAATTAAAGCAGAAATACAAGAGAATGACATTTTTGTATATACAACAATTGGGCCTAGTAGTTCTGTTGCTATAGAATTTGATAATAATAAACAATATTTTTATAATAAAGATAATTGGACTGTAGAAAAGGCTTATGGAGCTTTTGCACCACAAATGAAAGTTATAAATAACTTAGAAGAGATTGAAAATTATGCTGGTAGGATTTGGGTAATAGATGCTACAGATTCAAATATGTATGATTATATTAACGAAATGGAAGGAACAAATATTATAAAAAATAAAGAAGAATATAGTCATCCATTTAGCGGTGATAAATTTATAATATCATTATTTGAAAAAAAATAAAAAAAATTTAATTGTACGACAAGTTTCGACAAAAAATATCGACACTATATGCTATAATTTGTATATAGGAGGGATGCGATATGGATGTTTCTTTAAAAATTCAAAAACATAGAGCGAAATTAGAACAAATGATTTTAGACAAAGAGGACTATAATGATATTGTGAGGCAAAGCCAAAAATTGGATAAATACATAAATATCGCAATGGAACAAATGATGTCGAAATCAAGAAGTAATAACTAAAAGCACTATTCTATAGAATAGTGCTTTTAGTTAAATCATTAACAAATTAGAAAATTAACTAATAATATGATTGACATTATAAAGAATAAGAAATAAAATAAGAAAGAAAATGAATTTAAGGAAGGTGATTTTTTATGCCATTTGTAACAACAAAGGAAATGTTTGAAAAATCTATGAAGGAGAAATTTGCAATAGGTGCATTTAATATTAATAATATGGAGTTTGTACAAGCAATAATGGATGCAGCAGCTAAAGAGAATTCACCAGTTATATTACAAACTTCAGCAAGTGCTATAAAATATGCAAGAATACCATATTTAAAGAAAATGATAGAAGCAGGATTAGAAGAACATGATATTCCAGTAGCATTACATTTAGACCATGGTCCAGACTTCGAAACTTGTAAGATGTGTGTAGACAATGGTTATACATCAATAATGTTTGATGGTTCAAAATATGACTTTGAAACAAATATAAAATTAACAAAAGAGGTTGTAGACTATGCACATGCACATGGTGTAGTAGTAGAAGCAGAACTTGGAAAATTAGCAGGAATTGAAGATGATGTTAATGTTTCAGCAGAAGATGCAATGTATACAGACCCAGAAGAAGCAAAAGAATTCGTAGAAAGAACAGGTTGCGATTCTTTAGCAATAGCAATTGGAACAAGCCATGGAGCTTACAAATTTAAAGGTGAAGCAAAATTAAGATTTGATATTTTAGCTAAAATAAAAGAAAAAATACCAAATACTCCAATAGTATTACATGGAGCTTCAACAGTTATACCAGAACTTGTAGAAACTTGTAACAAATATGGAGCAGACTTACCAGGAGCAAAAGGTGTTCCAGATGAAATATTACACGAAGCAAGTACTTTAGGAGTATCAAAAATAAATGTAGATACAGACTTAAGATTAGCAATGACAGCAGGAATAAGAGAAACATTTGTAGAAAGTCCAAATGTATTTGATCCAAGAAAATACATGGGAAAAGGAAGAGAACTAATAGAAGAAACAGTAGCACATAAAATAAGAGAAGTATTTGGATCAAGCAACAAAGCATAAAAGGGATCGGGGGACGGTCCTTAAAATCCCTCCTTTATATTTATAAAGGAGGGATTTTGTATGTTAATCGAGCAAATTTTAATATGATAAGTAGTTTACTATTAAATTATTTATCTAATTTTTTGTTTTCAGAATTTTTAAAACTTAAATACCATGTCATACCATTTTTATTTTTATTAAGACTATCATTCCTTTGGCAAAGAGAATTAAAATTTTGTGGAGGAGGAACTATCATAGGATTACCAGGAACCCAATTAGCAGGGGTCATACATTTATTTTGATCAGCATATTGCAAAGCAGTTACAGTTCTTAATATTTCTGGAATATATCTACCTACATTCATTGGGTAAACAAAAATACTTCTAATAATTCCATTATTATCAATTATAAAAACATTTCTTACAGTTTCTGTAGCACTTACATCATTAGAAATCATGCCATATTTTCTAGATATAATCCCACTTTGATCTGCAATAATTGGAAAATTTACAATAAGACCTGTTTTTAAATAAATATCGTAAAGCCATGCTAAATGTGAATTTAAACCATCTACACTTATACCAATTAATTCCGTATTTATTTTCTTAAAATATGTATCAGCTTTAGCAAAACCTATTATTTCGGTTGTACATACTGGGGTAAAGTCACCTGGATGAGAAAAAAACACTACCCATTTTCCTTTATAACTAGAAAGAGAGATTTCACCAGTTGTAGAAATTGCATTAAAATCTGGAGCTTCCATACCAATTTTTAAATTATTATTCATCATTATTTCATAGTCCATAAAAATATACTCCTTTATATTTTTATTAATAGTATATGGAATAAAAATATTTTTGTTAATAAAATTCGAATATGTATAAATAATATTAATTAGAATAAAAAGAGCAGATAAGTTAATAATAAGAAAAGTATGTGCTATAACGCATATATGTAAAAACAATTTATAATTATTGCTTAAAAGAAGGTAGCTTAATTTTAATGTATAGTTAAAATTGCGATTTTTTCTATATAGCAGAGATATGGAGGTATAATATGGAATATAACCAAAAAATACATTGTTCAGTTGGAAGTTGCAAATATAATGATATAACAGTTCAAGAATGCAAATTAAAAGCTATAAATGTTATGCCAAATATAAATGTAAACACGGGAACTGAAAAAGAAACAATGTGTGTAAGTTATAAAAAAGAAAAATAAAAGATAGTATTAAAATGTTAATTGAAGTTACATTGCCTACAAAATATAATAGCAATATATGTAATAATATTGCAGTAAAAAAATTAGAACCAATTAGGATAAGTGGTTCTAATTTTTTTGGTAGTATAAATATTAAATATTTATAAGTTTTTTTCTCTTAAAGTTTTTAATATTTGTTTATTGGCATCTTTCTTTTTTAAATCTTCTCTTTTATCATATAATTTTTTACCTTTTGCAAGACCTAGTTCTAACTTTACTAAACTACCTTTAAAATAAATACTTAAAGGAATTAAAGAATAACCTTTTTGTTTTAATAGACCATATAATTTTAAAATTTCTTTTTTATGTAATAAAAGTTTTTTTGGTCTTAAAGGATCTTTGTTGTATATATTGCCATGTTCATAAGGGCTTACATGTAAATTATATACATAGCATTCAGAATTGGAAATACTAGCATAACTATCTTTTAAATTAACTTTTCCAAGCCTAATAGATTTGATTTCGGTACCAGATAAGACTATGCCAGTTTCATAAGTATCTAATATCTCGTAATTATGTTTAGCGGTTGGATTTTTAGCAATTAATTTTGTATTCATAAAATTACCTCTCTTATTTTTGTTATTTTATTATAACATGAAAATAGAAAAAGTAAAGATTAAGCTGTTACAAAGGAAAGTAACAGCTTATAACTTTAACTATAAAATTAGTCATTATGATTTCTTTTTAATAAATACCATACAAGAAAAGCTATACCTAATGTAACAGCAACAACTATAATCCAAGACCAAACAGTGCCATTAGAAAAGGCTGAAGTAGTAGCTGTTGTAGCAGTTCTTGTTGCATTATATGCATTGTCTTTAACATCTTCTGTAGCTTCTCCAAGACCATTTTTAAGGTCTTTTACTTGTTCGCCAGTTTTTGTAACTATATTACTAGACATATCTTTCATTGAATTAGAAGTGTTTTTTATAGCGCCAGAAGCATCTTGCATAACATTTTCTGTATGTCCAACACCATTTTTGGTAGATTCAGCAGCTTTATGAAGCATATCATTATTAGCAAAAGAATTACCAGTTATAAAAAATATTATTACAGCAGAAAATATAACGAAAGAAATCTTTTTAGCTAAATTAGCCATATCTTACCTCCTGCTAAAGTTTGAAATATTATTAAAATATCTCCTTATTATTTTTAGAAATTTAAGAAAAAATATACAAAAAAAATAAACCAATCTAACTAAAGATTGGTAAAAAAATTAATGTTTTAATCTAATTAATATTGCAATACTTAATAATATAAGAAGTATTCCAATTACAATTAACAAAATATTTAAAATATTAGAAATATCTAAACCACCAGAAGCTGAAGTAGAAGAATAATTTGTTGGTGCTGGTGGAGCATAAGTATCTTCTGTAGCTACAGTATTAGATGTTTCATTTGATGTAAGATTCATGTCTATATCATCCACTGCAAAAACAGAGGAAATATTTACAAAAAATAAACTTAAAATTATTATTGGTATGATTAATAAAAATTTTTTTATCATATGTTAAAACCTCCTAAAAATGTCCTTATTCATATTATCTATTTTATACATAACAATCATACACAAAAATACAAAAAAAGTCCATACAAAACAAAAAAAAATTAAAAAAATATTGACATTATAAAATCTTAAATATATCTTAAAGGCAAGGAGTGATAGTATGGATGAATATATGAAACAATTAATTGAAAGTAAAGAATTTGAAGTATATAAAAAGTTAGATAAAGCAACACTAAAAATAATGCTAATGTATTTAAGATTGAACTTAATAGAAATATATCAACAAGATGCAAACGAAAAAAGTAACAATCAAATTAAATATGCTGTTATAAGAAGTTGCGTTCCATCAGATTATAATTATTTAGAACTTTTAATGGATTGCAATTACAGAATTAATTTAAATCTTGCAAGAAATGTTTTTATAGATAAACTTGGTGAAAAAAAGAATAAATGCCAAAATTGTAATATAGAATATTGTATAAAATATTTATTAAGAAATTTTTTATGTGAAATATTAAAGATACAAAATAGAGATAAAACTGTAATAAATGCCCAAAAATTAATAAATCTTTTCATAAACGAAAAAGATAATATTAATTTAAATGACACAGTAAAAGTTGAATTTGACAATATAGATATAATTTCTTTAATGTTTGTGGAAATAATTTTAAAGAATAAATTTATACAATTAATAGATTATAACGAAGAAACAAAAATAGCTAAATTTAATGTATTAAACTTAGTAAATTTAGAAAATTATACATATTATATTAATAAAATACATCAATATTATTCTGGGAACTATAAGAATGAAATAGAACTGAATATAAAGGAATTTGAAAAAAACAACAATATTACAGATATTACAGATTATAAGTATATTTATAATTTAGCTTCATATTATACATTTTTAATAGAAAATAAAAAAATAGATGTTATAAAACAATTAGAAAAATATATATTGCAAAGAAATAAAGATAAAATTAGCAATAGAGGAAAGTTATTTAATAGAATATATTTAGAACGTGTAGAAAAGTTATCTTGTAATAAAGAAACAAAAAACAAAATAAAAAAATTATTTAATTATGTTTTAAATTATAATTATGCAGCATCAACGCCTTTTATACCTATTAATATAGTAATGTATACAGAAGACAGAGAAATGGCTACAAATATTTCAGAATTAATTGGAGAATATATGTGGTATTTTGTATATTTAAAAGATAGTACAAAATATTATGAATATTCAATGAATGAAATTATATTAGACAAAAATATAATAAATAAAATGTATGTAGATTATAATAATGGTAAAATTAATTATAAATATGGAATAATAAGAATTATGGATTTTCAAAATATAATATATGCTTCTGAAAAAGAACAAAATATTATATTAAATTTATTAACAGAAAAAATATTAAAAAATAATTCTAGAATAGTTACTACAATTTATGGAAATAAAGAAATAATAAAAGGTATATTAGATAAATATCCTATTTTATCAGAAAATTTATTTAATATTGAATTAAATATAGATGAATTAAGCATAGATGAAGTTTATAATATTGTAATTCAAAAATTAAGTTTAACAGAAAAATTAACAGACGAAATAAAAACTAAATTATATAATTATATAAAACTAAGTTATGGAAGTAGTGAACTAAAAAATACAGAATATGCAAAAGTACTATTTAATAAAATTATTCTAAATGAAAATAGTATATTTAATATAAATGAAAATAATATTTTAAAATTACAAGATATACCAAATCTTTATAATACACGTGATTTACCAGAAATATTATCAGAACTAAATGAAATGGTAGGGCTAGGCAAAATTAAAGAACAAATTAGCAATTTAGTTAGCTTATTAAAATTTAATAAAAAAGCTAATATAGATATATCTAATTTTAATTTGCATATGGTTTTTGCTGGAAATCCGGGAACAGGTAAGACAACTGTTGCAAGACTTTTAAGTGATATATTATATAATTTAGGTTATACTAAGAAAAACAAACTTGTAGAAGTTTCTGCTAAAGATTTAATTGCAGAATATGTAGGACAAACAGCAGGAAAAACGTATAATGTGCTAAAATCTGCCTTTGGAGGAGTACTATTTATAGACGAAGCTTATTCTATTGTAGAAAATGGCGCCAATGCTTCATTTGCAAGTGATTGTATGACCACAATTTTAAGAGTTTTAGAAGACCAAAAAGATAACTTGATAGTTATTTTTGCAGGATATGAAAAGCAAATGGAGAATTTTATAAAATTTAACCCAGGTTTAAAATCTAGAATAGGGTATACAATAAAATTTGATGATTATACAACCCAAGAATTATTAGATATATTTAAACAACTGGTAGAAAAAAATAATTTAAATATTACAAATGAAGCACTAGAAAAAATTGAAAATATAATAGAAATATCTAAAAATGTAGAAGACTTTGGAAATGCAAGATATATAAATCAAATGTATCAAAATATTCTTATAGCACATTCAAGAAATTCGGAAAATGTAGTGGATAATAAAGAGTTAATGACAATAACAGTAGAAGATATAAATGAAGAAGAACTAACAGTTAAAAACGAAAAAAGAAAGATAGGGTTTTAAAATGTATTATACATATATGATAAGATGCTTAGATAATTCTATATATACAGGAATAACAACAGATTTGCAAAGACGTATGAAAGAGCATTTTACACAAGACGAAAAATGTGCCAAATATACTAAAAGGCATAAAGTAAAACAGTTAGAAGCAGTTTGGACTAGCGAAAATAGAAAGCTAGCTTCAAAATTAGAATATCATATAAAACATTTACCAAAGTCTGATAAAGAAAAAATTATAAAAGATAATGGAAATATAGAAATTTTAAATAAAAAATTAGATTGTGCAGAATACACAAGAATAGAAATAAAGGAGAGAATATAATATGGAAAAGGAAGCATTTTTTAAACTATCATATGGGCTATATATAATAACTACAAAACAAGACGAACATTTTGCAGGTTGCGTTGTAAATACAGTTGTACAAGCAACAGCAGAAGACAAGCCAAAATTATTAGTAACAGTAAATAAAGAAAATGACACAAATATAACAATGAGTAAGTCAAAAAAAGTAAATATATCTGTTTTATCTCAAGATGCAGATATGTTGTTAATTGGAAAGTTTGGATTTAGAAGCAGTAAAGATTTTAACAAATTACAAGATACAGAACATATAATAGGCTCTAATGATATTCCAATAGTTACACAAAATGTAACTTCTTATATAGAGGCAGAAGTAATAAACGAAATAGATTGTGCAACACATACTGTATTTGTTTTAGAAGCTAAAGAAGCAAAAGTATTAAATGATAAAAAAGCTTTAACATATGACTATTATCATAATGTAATAAAAGGAAAAACTCCTAAAAAAGCATCATCATTTAGCGAAAATTAAATTATTAAGACTATATGGAGGAAAATATGGAATCTAGAATAGAAAAAGCAGTTATGAAAAAGAAGAATGGTTATAATTGTGCACAAGCAGTTGCTTGTACATATTGTGATTATGTAGGTTGCAGTGAAGAAGAAATGTTTAATATATGCCAAGCATTTGGAAGTGGAATGGGAACTTTGGAAGGCACTTGTGGAGCTATATCTGGAGCAGGTGTGATTTTGGGAATGATGAATAAAAATAGAATACAAACAAGTAAAGACATAAGAAAAATAATGCAAAAATTTAAGGAACAAAATTCTACAGTTATATGTAAAACACTTAAAGGAATTGAAACAGGTAAGGTTTTAAGAGAATGTAATGACTGTGTACGTGATGCAGCAAAATTTTTAGAAGAAATATTTAAAGAAAAAAATGTAAAAGGAGTTGAATAAAGATAGATGCAAGAAGAACTAGAACTAATATTCCCAACAGAAGAATACAAAGATGAAATATTAGACTTTAAAGAAGAGTTTAAAAGAAATAATGAACCTATAATACATGGTGGAGCAAGTTTAGAAAAGGATATTTCTTTCGAAGAGTGGCTTAAAAATGTTAGAGAAGATTTAACAGAAGAAACTAGTATGAAAAGAAATAGAGTCCCATCTGCAGTATATTTAGCTTTTAGGAAAAGTGACAAAAGATTAATTGGTATAGTTCAAATTAGATACAAATTAAATGATCATTTATTTAATTATACAGGACATATTGGTGACTCTATAAGACCTTCTGAAAGAAATAAAGGCTATAGTACAACCATGATTGGTTTAGCATTAGAAAAAGCTAAAGAACAAGGAATAGGAAATGTACTTATGACATGTAAAAACTATAATCTTGCATCGGCTAAAACTATTATAAAAAATGGTGGAATAATGGAAAATGAAGTAGAAAAAGATGGAATAATATATCAAAGATATTGGATAACATTAAAGAAGGCATATGCAGATGGAAGAAATAAAAATAACGATATATTGGAAAGTACATTTAAAAATTTAAGAGTAGATAATAACAAATTTAGAGGTAATATATCTTTATTAAAAATGGATAAAATAAGAGAAGAATGGAAAGTAGACGAAGAAGAAAGATGTGTTTTAGCAAAAGATTATAGGTGGTTACGAATATATCCAGATGGAGAAAACTATTGTATAACAGCAATATTTGATGATAAAGATAATATTGTAGAATGGTATTTTGACATATCAAGAAGACTAGGAATAGAAGATGGTGTGCCTTATCAAGATGATTTATATTTAGATGTAGTTGTAGTGCCAGACGGTAGAATACATATATTAGATGAAGACGAATTGGAAGAAGCATATAATAAAAGAGAAATAAGCAAAGATGAATATGATATGGCTTTTTCTGTTGCTAATATGATTATAAATGGACTAGAGTCAAGAGAAGACATAGAGAGGTTAATAAAATTTTCAGAAAATTATTTAACAATATTAAAGAATACATAATAGGGAATAAATAATTTTTTGAAAAAGCAAGAAGAAATTTAAATAATATTCTGGGAATATTGAGATCGTAGGAAGTTCCCAAAACAAAAAAATCATACAATTTCAAACATTATGTAGATTAAAATGGGAAGATATGTTAAAATATATAGTGTAACCATTGTTGAATTAACTATAGGAGGGCTTTTTATGTGGAAATATTTTAAAGATTTGGAAAGATCAATGTCTTTACGGGACTTAAATGAGTTATCAGCAGAAGTTGCAGAACAGTATGCAGACAGAGAAAACTATGACATAACAAAAAAAGAACTAGCAGAAATGTTTGAAATGACACCTAATTTAGTTGGTAAATTGCTAGATTATGCAGTTATAAACCGGCTAGTAAATGAAGCTACTGTTAAGAGAATGGAGGATAGAGCTGTACACAATCAGAAACAACATTCTCCAGACCGAAAGGCAAAAACTGCTAAGGAACATTATAGTAGCCTTAGAAGAAAGCGAGTTGAAATGGAAGTGCTCGAAGTAAACGAAGAAACAATAAAAGAAATAGCAACTAGATTTGCCAATGAATGTGATAAAACTAAAGAGGATTTTGCTTTAGAATATCAGTTAGACAAATCAGCAATAGACGTAATCTTAAAGAAGGCTATTACGGAGAATATTTGTGATGACGAAACTTTCAAAAAAATTGAAGAACGTTCATTGCAACATAATAATACTCCAGTAGCAGAAGAATTTTTTAAACAGCTACATGAAAGGCGAGAAGCGAAGAAGAAAAACTTCTTTGCATAAGAACAACAAACAAAAAACAGCAAGGCGATATTTTGCCTGCTGTTTTTTGTTGTTTTAAAAGAATATGTAAAAAAGCTAGGAAAGTTTTGCACAGTATATAAAAGTTATGAATTGTAGAAAAATAAAGTTTATAAAATATTATATAGAAAAAAATAATTATTTATGATATTATAATGAAAATAAAATTACACTATTATTAGGAGAAAAAATGAATTTATTAGAACTTACAGAAAACCAGCAAATATCAATAAATAATATTAAGTATGAAATTTTAAATATGATAAAATTTGTAGAAAAATCTTCATATTGGGTTGAATATAAAATAAGAAAATTAGAAGATGGAAAATTATATTATCTAGAAATTTCGCTAGGTTCGAATGCTGTATTATATGAATTATTAAAAGACGAAAAGATAGAGCCAAAAATGGTAATAAATTTTGAAGGCGAAGAATACGAATTGTATGAAAGTGGTACAGAAAAAGTAGAAACATATTATGGAATGACAGATGTAGCTTTAAAAGAAGAAGCTAAATACTATGAATATGTTAGTAAAATAAATAATAAAAAAGTGATATCTGTTGAAAGATGGGGAAGAACAACAGAAGTAAGTAAAGGGAAGAAAATAACGTTATTAGACATAAAATATTAATACTATAGTTAGGTAAAATAGTAAAAAATAATTATATATAATTTGTAAAATAAACTAAGAAATTTAACTAAGAGAAGTAAAAGGGGAAAAAATGGAGAGTAAATTAAAAAAATGGCAAGTTGTTTATATTGATAGAGTTAAATACATAGTTGTTAATATGATAGAATACAAAGAAGATACATGGGTTTGGCAAGAATACGAAATAAGACATGATGAAACCGAAGCAGTAAGATGGCTATGTGTTGAAAAAGACGAAAACAATAAAATAGAATATTCAATATATGATAAATATTACGGAGAAATTAACGCAAACGAACTTTCTTTTTATAGTCAAAATACACAATATGAATTATACGAAAAAGGAACAGCGACAGTAAAAGATTATTTTGGAAACGCAGATGTAGATATTGGAGAAAGCTGTGAATATATCGACTATATTTCAGAAGATAAAACTAAAATTCTTTCTATAAACAATTGGGACGGAGAAATAGAAAAAAGTAGAGGCGAATATATAGATGCTTCTAAAGTTAGAATTACGAACGAAATAGATATTAAAAAAATTGAAGAGGAAAAAACTAATAAAAAAAGAAGCAAAATTATTAGTTGGCTTATAAATGGAATAATATTTTTACCCATAATTATATGCTTATTTGGATCTTTAATATCTGGCTTATTTGTAAATAAATCTATACAAAAATACATAGATAAGCAGAAGAAATATACCTATGTAACATCTGTAACTAATAATACCAATAGAGAAAAAGCAAAAATATATAAATCACCATATGGGGATATAGATACAACAGTAAAAGATATTATAAGTGGAGTTCCAGAAGGAATAACAGATACGATAGATTCAGATCCGAACACAGAAGAAGATGGAATAGGATTAAAAACGAAAAACGAATTTGCATATATATATTTGGAAAATGGAAATGTATATGTTCAAGTTTCAGATAAAGAATACGTAAACAAAAACACAGGTTCTACATATCATCGCAGATATCATACATATTATTATACAACTTACAACAGTAATAGAAGCAGTTACATGTATAGTACATACAGAAACTCAGCAAGACAGCAAAGTGTAAATTCTAGAACATCTAGTGGTGGTGGAACAAGCTCAGGAAAATAAAGGAAGGGAGAAAAAAATGGAAGCTTTGGTAAATGAAATATTACAAACAATATTATATGGAGGGTTAGGAATAGTTTTAATGATAGCTAGTATATGTATTTTTGACATAGCGGTACCATATGATTTTAAAAAAGAATTAAAAGAAAAGAATGTTGCTACAGGATTTATGATGGCAGGAATATTTATAGCTGTAGCTATTATAGTAAGAACAGTAATTATGTAAGAATATAATGAGGGGAAGGAATAAAATATGGAAACAACAATATGGTTTAAATTATTAGAAATACTTATTTATGTGGTAATAGGAATAGTCTTTTGTTTATTAGGATATAAATTAATAGAATTAAAATATAGAAAGGAATTTAAACTTACAGAAGAAGTAGACAACCATAACAAAGCTGTTGGAATTATGCTAAGTGGTATGTTTATTGCTATTGCAATTATAATGAGTGGTGTTTTATAAAATGGAAAAAGAAACAAAAAAAATGGATGCTAGGTTGCTATTAGTTACAACATTACTAATTTCTATTTGTTCTATTATATATGAATTATTAATAAGTAGTATTAGCTCATATTTACAAGGTGATAGCATATTACAATTTTCTATTACAATAGGATTATATATGAGTGCAATGGGAATAGGATCATATATATCTAAATATATGCGTAAAAATTTATTTAACAAATTCATTTTTATAGAAATGAGTATTGGAATATTAGGAGGATTTTCTAGTTTTATCTTGTTTTTAGTTAATATATATACACAAATATATATATTAATTATGTATATACTTATTATATTAATAGGAATATTTGTAGGTTTAGAAATTCCTATATTAACTAGAATAATAGAAAATAATGAAAGTAATGTAAGAAAGAATCTTGCTAATATTTTTACTTTTGATTATATTGGAGGATTAATTGGTTCAATAGCATTTCCAATACTATTATTTCCAAAGTTAGGATTTATAACAACAGCGTTTTTAGTAGGTTCAATTAATATTATAACAGCAATAATTATAGTTTTTAAATACAATAAATTTATTGAAAATAATAAAATTACTAAAATAATATCAATAATAATATTAACAATTATGTTAGCATTTTTATTTACAGGAAGTATGCTTACAGAGAAAATTGAAAAGGGTTTATATAGGGATGACGTGATTTTATCACAGCAAACGCCATATCAAAAAATAGTAATGACAAAGCATAAAGATGATTTAAGATTATTTTTAGATGGTAATTTACAGTTTAGCTCTATTGACGAATATAGATATCATGAGGCTTTAGTACATATCACTATGGCATATGCAAAAAAACATGATAGAGTTTTAATTTTAGGTGGTGGAGATGGCTTAGCAGCAAGAGAACTTTTAAAATATGAAGATGTTAAAGAAATTGTGCTAGTAGATATAGATAAAGATATGACAGATTTATGTACTACAGATAAGCAAATAGCAAAACTTAATAACAATTCTTTAAAAAATGAAAAAGTACAAGTTATAAATGAAGATGGGTATATGTTTGTACAAGAAAATAAAAATAAATTTGATGTAATAATTATTGACTTTCCAGATCCAAACAATGAAAGCTTAAATAAATTATATACAAATGTTTTTTATAATTATATTAAAGCAAACCTAAACGAAGATGGAGTGATGGTATGCCAATCTACAAGTCCTTATTATGCTAAAAAGTCATTTTGGTGTATAAATAAAACTATAAAAAGCCAATTTGAAACTGTAATTCCTTACCACTTACAAGTACCAACTTTTGGTGAATGGGGATTTAATTTGGCATTTAATGGAGAAAACGAACGAGCTAAATTGCAAGTGGAAACGCAATATTTAAATGAAGATAATATAGACTCTATGTTTAACTTTGGAAAAGATGAAATGTTAGATATAAATTCGATAGAAGAAAATGATATGTTTAAACCTACACTTATTACATATTACAATGAAGAAGTACAGAATTGGTAGAGGGGAAAGTAAATGAAAGCAGTAATGTATAATTATAACACTTGGATAAAATATCAAAAAGAAGAGAAATTAATACCTAATTTGGAAAAGAAACTATTAAAATCAGGATTTACTGTTATAGATAAAGTTGAACATTATTTTACAAAACAAGGTTACACGGGATTGTGGCTTTTAGCCGAAAGCCATTTTGCAATACATACATTTCCAGAAGAGGATAAAATATATATAGAAATTTCGAGCTGTGTAAAAAAGTATTTTGATGCTTTTTTGCAGGAAATAGAGGATATAGAAAAATATTAAATAAATTAGATTATAAAAAGATTTAGTTTAAATTAAAACGAATTTATTTCTTTTAAACTAAATCTTTTATTGTATGGAAAATTAAAAAATCTGACCAGTCAGACTAATTTAAAATACTGGTAAAACCATTAAAATATTATATATATTTAATATAGGAGCAGATATGAACAATATAAAAATAATTTCTAGTGGAAAATATATTCCTAAAATTCAAATTACAAATAAAGAATTAGAAGAAAAATATAATGTAGAAGAAAATTATATTTTTAAAATGACAGGAATAAAGCAAAGATTTTATGCAGAAGAACAAATAGAAGAGCTTGCAATTAATGCAGTCAAAAAAGCTTTAGAAAATATAAAAGAAAATATAGATTTAATTATAGTGGCATCAGTATCTGAAACAAATCAAATGCCAAGTATATCTTATAAAATACAAAAATATTTTAATATTGAAAACTGTATGTGTATGGATATTTTAGCTGGATGTGCAGGTTTTATAAATGCACTTGATATAGCAAAAATGTATATTGATGCAAACAGAATAAATACTGCACTAGTAGTAGGAGTAGAAAAACTGTCAAATTTTATTAATAAGACAGATATAAATACAGAAATATTACTTTCAGATGGTGCAGGAGCCATAGTTGTAAAGAAAAGTCAAGAACCAAAATTATATTATTCATATATAGAAAGTAAAGGTCAAAAAGGTGAAATATTAACATATACATCTAACAATAAAATATACATGAACGGCAAGGAAATATATAAATATGCAGTAACAGATACAGCTAAAAATATAAAAAAATTATTAGAGATAAGTAATATAGATATAGATGAATTATCATATATAATTCCACATCAATCTAATAAAAGAATATTAGAGTCAATTGCTAAAAAAATAAATATTAACGAAGAAAAAATGTATCTTAATGTAGATAAATATGGAAATACATTTTGCGCAAGTATTCCAATTGCTATAGATGATATGATAGAATTGAATAAGCTAAAAGAAAAAGATAAAGTAATTTTAATTGGATATGGCGGGGGGCTAAATACAGGAAGCATATTACTAGAATTTTAAATATGAAATTTCCATAGCAATAGAAAATGACATATATTATTAGAATGAAAAAAGATAAAACATATTGTTGAAGAACAAAGGAGTGAAATATAATGAAAATAGCTTTTATGTTCCCAGGGCAAGGTGCTCAAAGTGTTGGAATGGGGCAAGATTTATACGAAAAATATGAGGAAGTAAGAAACATATACAAAACTGTTTCAGAAATATCTGGAAAAGATATAGCAAAAATAAGTTTTGATTCTACAATAGAAGAATTAAGCAAAACGGAAAATACACAACTTGCAATAGCTACAATGAGTTTAGGAATATTAAAATTATTAGAAAAAAACAACATAAAACCAGAAATAGCAGTAGGATTAAGCTTAGGAGAATATCCAGCATTAATAACGGGTGGATACTTAAGTATGGAAGATGGAATAAAATTATTAAAACGACGTGGATATTTAATGGGAACTAAAGTAGCACCAGGTAATTACAGTATGGCAGCAGTAATAGGTCTAAATAGTAAAAAAATAGAGGAAATTTGTGAAGAAATTGCTAAAAAGGGAATGTTTATAGTACCAGCCAACTATAATTATTCTGGTCAAACTGTAATTTCTGGAGAAGAAGAGGCTATTAACTTGGCAATGGATATTTTAAAAGAAAATGGAGCTAAGAGAGTTCTAAAATTACAAACAGGAGGTCCATTTCATACAAATAAATTAAATGAAGCAAAAGAATTATATAAAGAAGATTTAGCAAATGCTAAATTTAATAAAGAAAATATAAGAGCTCGAGTAATAAAAAATGTTGATGGAACTTTTTACGCTGAACAAGATGATATGGTAGAAATACTTTCAAAACATATTGTAAGTCCTGTAAGATTTGACAAAGCAATAAAAACTATGCAAGACAACAATATAGATACATATGTAGAAATAGGTCCTGGAAAAACATTAACAGGATTCATTAAAAAGGAAAATAGAGAAAGTAATGTAGTAAATATTAATAGTGTAGAATCATTAGAAAATTTTATAGAAACTATTAATAAAGATTAAATTTATACAAAAGTTTTATATGTTTATAACAATGTGTTAAATATTAAAATAACAAGAAAGAAGGAATATAAAAATGGAAAAAAAAGTTGCACTAGTAACAGGTGGTTCAAGAGGAATAGGAAGAGCAATTGCAGAAAAATTTGCTAAAAATGGATACAACTTAGTAATAAATTATGTTTCAGACAACACTAATTTAGATGAGATAAAAAAAGAATTTAGTAAATATGGTGCAGAAGTTTTACTAGAAAAAGCAGATGTAAGTAATTTTAGTGAGTGCGAAAAAATGGTAACATCTGCAATAGAAAAATTTGGAAAAATAGATACTCTAGTAAACAATGCAGGAATTACAAGAGATAATCTATTAATGAGAATGAAAGAAGAGGATTTTGACAAGGTAATATCTATAAATTTAAAGGGAACATTTAATTTAACAAAGTTAGTTACACCATATATGATGAAAAAAAGAGAAGGAAGAATAGTAAATATTTCTTCTGTGGTAGGAGTTATGGGAAATGCAGGGCAATCAAATTATGCAGCATCTAAAGCAGGTATAATAGGATTTACAAAAAGTGTTGCAAAAGAATTAGCAACAAGAAATATATTAGCAAACTGCGTAGCACCTGGATTTATAGCTACAGATATGACATCTGTACTAAATGAAAAAGTAAAAGAAAATATTAGTGCACAAATACCTTTAAAAAGAATGGGAACAGCAGAAGAGATAGCAAATGCAGTATACTTCTTAGGAGGAGAAGAAAATACATATATTACAGGTCAAACATTAAATATAGATGGAGGAATGATTTAATAATGGAAAGAAGAGTTGTTATTACAGGAATAGGAGCAATTACACCTATAGGAAACAATGCAGAAGAATTTTGGAATGGTATAAAAACACAAAAATGTGGAATAGACGAAATTACGAGATTAGATACATCAGACTTAAAAGTAAAATTAGCTGCAGAAGTTAAAAACTTTGATGCAGAAGAACATTTTGACAAAAGAACAGCAAGAAGAATGGATTTATACTCACAATATGCTGTTGTAGCATCAAGAGAAGCACTAAAATCAAGTGGAATAACAGAAGAAAATACAGATATGACAAGAGTAGGAATTGTTATAGGTTCAGGAATTGGTGGATTAGTTACAATGCAAAAAGATATAGGAGCTTGTGCAACAAAAGGTCCAGATAGAGTTTCACCAATGTTTATTCCAATGGGAATACCTAATATGGCAACAGGAAATGTAGCAATAGACTTAGGGTTAAAAGGAGAATCTGTTGCAATGGTAACAGCATGTGCAAGTGGAACACATTCTATAGGTGAAAGTTACAGAATGATTAAACATGGATATCAAGATGCAGTTGTAGCAGGTGGAACAGAAGCTCCAATTACAAAAGTTGGTATAGCAGGATTCCAAAATATAAAAGCACTAACAACAGTAACAGACAAAAATAGAGCAAGTATACCATTTGACGCCGAAAGAAGTGGCTTTGTAATGGGAGAAGGTGCAGGTATTGTAGTTTTAGAAGAATTAGAACACGCTAAAAAAAGAGGTGCACATATATATGCAGAGATAGTAGGATATGGAGCGTCATCAGATGCATACCATATAACATCACCATCACCAGATGGAGAAGGTGCAGCAAGAGCTATGAAATCTGCAATAGAAGATGCAAAAATATCTCCAGAAAATATTACATATATTAATGCACATGGTACATCAACACATCTTAATGATGCAGGAGAAACAATGGCAATAAAAAAAGTTTTAGGAGAAGAAGCAAGTAAAAAAGTATTAGTAAGTTCTACAAAAGGTAATACAGGTCATCTATTAGGAGCAGCAGGAGGAGTAGAAGCTATAGTTTGTATAAAATCAATAGAAGAGAATTACGTACCAGCAACAATAAATTATAAAGTAGAAGATCCAGAATGTGACTTAGATATAGTTCCAAATGTTGGAAGAAATGTAAAAGTAGAATATGCAATGTCAAATTCATTAGGATTTGGAGGACACAATGCATCAATAATATTTAAAAAATATGAAGGATAGGTGTAAATAGTTATGGAATATGAAGATATAAAGAGATTATTGGACGATATGGGAAATTCTAAAGTAGATAGTTTAGATATCGAATTCCCTGATGGAACAAAAATAAAAATGAAAAAAAACGAAACTAAAGTTATAGAAAAAGCAGAACCAAAACCAGGAATGCTAGTTATAAAAGAAAACGTATTACCAACAGAGCAAAAAGAAGAAACTAAAGCAGTAGTAAAAACAGAAAACTATAAAGAAATAAAGTCACCAATGGTTGGTACATTTTATAGCAGTCCATCACCAAAAGACTTACCATATGTAAAAGTAGGAGACAAAGTAAAAAAGGGAGATGTACTTTGTGTAGTAGAAGCCATGAAATTAATGAACGAAATAGAATCTGAACATGATGGTGAAATAGTAGAAATATGCGTAAAAAACGAAGATATGGTAGAATACGGAACAACATTATTTAAAATAAAATAGTTCACATTCGGAATCGGGATTTCGGGGACGGTCCTTGGAATCCCTCTAAATCCCGATAAACAATTAACACTATAAAATTAATTTTAAAGGAGAAGAAATATGTTAGATATAAATGGAATAATGGAAATAATTCCACAAAGACCACCGTTTTTAATGATAGATAGAGTAGAAGAATATGTGCCAGGAGAAAGTTGTACTGCATATAAGAATGTATGTATAAATGAACCATTTTTCGCAGGACATTTTCCAGGTAACCCAATAATGCCAGGAGTGCTTACAATAGAAGCATTAGCGCAAACGGGAGCAGTAGCAATTCTTTCTGAACCAGAAAACAAGGGAAAGAATGCTCTTTTTGGAGGTGTAGATAAACTAAGATTTAAAAGACAAGTAATTCCAGGTGATGTACTAAAATTAGAAGTTAAAATAATAAAAAGAAAGGGACCAATAGGAATTGGTGAAGCAATAGCTACAGTAAATGGAGAAATAGCAGTAAAAGGTGAACTAACATTTGCAATTGTATAATTATAGTAAATTAGAGTGTATTAATGCACACTAAGATATTTAGAGTAGTAATAAAAAAGTAACGGAGAAAGGATTTATAATTGTATGTTGAAGAAAATATTAATTGCCAATAGAGGAGAAATAGCAGTAAGAATTATAAGAGCTTGTAGAGAAATGGGAATAAAAACAGTTGCTGTATATTCAGAAGCAGATAAAACAGCTTTACATACGAAACTTGCAGACGAAGCAATCTGTATAGGACCTGCAGTATCTAATAAAAGCTATTTAAATGTAAAAGCCATTATAGAAGCTGCATGTTTAACAGGAGCAGATAGTATACATCCTGGCTTTGGATTTTTGTCTGAAAATAATAGTTTTGCAAAAATGTGTGATGAAATTGGTATAAAATTTATAGGGCCTAAACCAGAAATAATTGAATTAATGGGAAATAAATCAAAGGCAAAAGAAACTATGAAAAATGTAGGTGTTCCTGTAGTTCCTGGTTCAGAAGGATTAATTTACACAATGCAAGAGGCAATAAATATATCAAATCAAATAGGTTATCCAGTTATAATTAAAGCTTCAGCTGGTGGCGGAGGAAAAGGAATAAGAATTGCCTACAGTGAAGAAGAATTAAAAAAGGCATATGAAATTGTAAAACAAGAAGCATTAAATTCATTTAATGATGATAGCATATATATAGAAAAATTTATAGAAAACCCTAGACATATAGAAATTCAAATAATGGCTGATGAATATGGAAATGCAGTACATTTAGGAGAGAGAGACTGTACAGTACAAAGAAAAAATCAAAAAATGCTAGAAGAAACACCATCTGGAGTAATAGATAGCAGGATAAGAGAAAAGATGGGAGCAATAGCTGTAAAAGCTGTAAAAGAAGTTGGATATACAAATGTAGGAACAATAGAATTTTTAGTAGATAAAAACAAAAATTTTTACTTTATGGAAATGAACACAAGAATTCAAGTAGAACACCCAGTAACAGAGATGGTAACAGGATTAGATTTAATAAAAGAACAAATCCAAATAGCTTCAGGTGAAAAAATGAAGTATAAACAAAGAGATATTAATTTTAATGGTCATAGTTTAGAAGCAAGAATAAATGCAGAAAATCCATATAAAAACTTTATGCCATCACCTGGAACTATAGAGGAATTACACCTTCCAGGGGGAAATGGAATAAGGGTTGACACAGCAGTATACGCAGGATATAGAGTTCCTCAAAATTATGATTCGATGATAGCAAAAGTTATTGTACATGGAAAAGACAGGAATGAGTCAATAGCTAAAATGAAAAGTGCTTTATCAGAATTTGTAATTTCTGGAATAGAAACAAATATAGACTTCTTACTTAAAATTTTAGACAATGAAAGTTTTGTAAATAATAAATATGACACATCATTTATAGAAAAGGAATTTGAGAAATAATGAGAGGCACGTGCACAGCACGTGTTTTTCTTACGTGGAAGGTGGAAGAAATTATTAATTATTATTTATATTTATAGGATAGCGTGTACTTTTTAGATTGGGAATAGAGTGATAAACATAAAGTATACTGGAATTGTATTCCTCCGTCCCCAAATCCCGAAATAGCTAAACTTTCTATTGTAATAAATATATTTTTGATATAGAATAAGTTCAGAATAAAAAGAAATAAAAAGGATGTGATAAAAATGACATCTAAGTATGATACTATAGTAATAGGAATGGGACCTGGTGCCATTTTCTTTGCGTATGAAATGATTCAAAAAAATAAAAACAAAAAAATTTTATTGGTAGAGCAAGGAAAGCGTGTAGAAAACAGAAAATGCCCAATAGAAGAAATAGGAAAATGCGTAAAATGTAAACCTTTTTGCAATATTACAAGTGGATTTTCCGGAGCAGGAGCATTTTCAGATGGAAAATTATCATTATACAATGAAGAAGATGATGATATTTATGTAGGAGGAGAACTACATAAATATGTTGGAATTGAAGAAACTAAAAAATTAATAGATTACACAGATAGTATATATTTAAAATTTGGAGCAGATCCGAAACTTGAAGGAACAGAACATAAAACAGAAGTAAGAGAAATAAAGAAAAAGGCAAAAAAAGAAGAAATAACATTAATAGATATTCCAATTAGACATTTAGGAACAGAGAAAGCACATGAATTATATAAAAAATTAGAAGATTATTTAGAACAAAATAATATAGATTTAATGTTTGAAACAGAAGTAAAAGACTTAATTATAGAAGAAAATGAAGCAAAAGGGATAATTGCACATAATGTAAAAACAAATGAAGAAGAAAAGATATATGGAAAAAATATAGTAATAGCAGTAGGTAGAAAAGGTGCTAATTGGTTAGTTAATATGTGTAATGAGCATAACATAAAAACAGAGGCAGGAGTAGTAGACATAGGTGTAAGATATGAGCTTTCAGATGAAGTAATGAAAGACATAAATAAATATATGTACGAAGGAAAATTTATAGGATATCCAGGACCATTTAAAGACAAAGTAAGGACTTTTTGTCAAAATCCAAGTGGATTTGTTTCTTCTGAAGTTTATGATGAAGGAATTAATTTAGTTAATGGGCATTCATATAAAGATAAAAAGAGCACACATACAAATCTAGCAATATTAGTATCACATCATTTTAATTATCCATTCAATAAACCAATAGAATATGGAAGAAATATAGCCAAAAATATAAATGAGCTAGGAAATGGAAATATTGTAGTACAAAGGTTAGGAGATATTTATAGAGGAAAAAGAACATGGGATGAGGAACTTAAAAATAATAAAATTAAACCAACTTTGAAATCTGCGGTTGCAGGGGATATAACGTTTGCTTTAGGTTATAGAACAATGACAGATATTTTGCAATTTATAAGGAGTATGGATAAAGTAGTAGAAGGATTTGCAAATCCAGAAAATTTATTATATGCGCCAGAGATAAAGTTTTATAGCAATAAAGTAGTAATAGACAAAAACTTTGAAACAAGCGTAAAAGGACTATATTCTATAGGAGATGGAGGAGGAATGACAAGAGGACTAATGATGGCATCAGCGTCTGGAGTACAAATGGCAAGAAATTTAATGAATAAAGAATAATTACGAGGGGGATAAAAATGGAGGAAGAATTAGAAAACGGAATAGCATTAATGGAAGGAATATTGCAAAATTGGGAAAATGGGAACAAAGGCAAATATCACATATTTTTCCCAAGATGTGCAAAAGAAAATGATAAAGATGTAATTTTATTTCCAATATTTGAAGAAACAAAAAATAAAACTTTAAATTTAAAAATATGGGCTAAATATAATTTAGAAAATTATTCACTAGAAGACTATTTAGAGGTAAAGAACAAAGTTATATTATTTGACAAAAAATTAATAAATTATAAAAAGAAAAAATTCGCAAAGAATGTTATATCATTACTAGAAATATTTTATACAGCGCAAGAATTTATGGACTTATCTGAAGACAGCATAGAATATATAGCAAACCAAGAATTATTGGAAGAGAAAATATATGAATATAAGCAAAATTTTAAAATAATTTTGCAAGAAGAGGAATTAGCAATTGCTTATGGCGTAAAAAAGAATGAAACAATAAAAACAGAAAAAGCGAAACTTCCAGTCACAAATAATGTAGTAGATATTCAAAATATAGAGCAAAATGTGGCAAAAATTCAAACAGAAGAACCTGTTGTAGTAGATATTCACAAAGAAGAACCAAAGAAGAAAGTTGATTTAACAATAAAACGATTACAAGAAGGGATATTAAAAATAGATAATAAAAACAGTTCTAAAGAGAAATATATGTTAAAGCTTATAGAAGCGGTTGGGGAGCTTGCAAAGGTTATTAATGCAGATGCAAGAATGAAAGATAAAGAAATAACAGGAACAATAGAAGAAGAATTGCAAAATGTTTTATATTACGTAACATGTTTAGCAAATTTCTATGGAATAGATTTAGAAGAATGTGTATACTTAAAAGAAGAGCTTAATTGTAAAAAATATGATAGAGAGAATATTTTTAAAGATGAACAATAAGAATAATAAATGTAATATTTGATTTAAATAATTTGATTGTAGAATGCAGAAATATTCAAATGATATGAAGTTGAATATAATAATTATATGAGTTACTTTTGAAATTCTATTTTCTATTTTAGAAAATAATTATATAATAACAAAATTATGCAAACAAGTATTAATTTTAAAAAAGTCATTATAGAAAAAACATATATATTAAAGAGATTACAAGGAAAAAGCAAAAAGATATAGAAAAATAATGTAGGGGGTACAATATGTTAAGATTCGAAAAGATAGACTACGATTATTACAAACAATACAAAGAAATGTTAGAAGAATGGCAAGGCAGTAATACATCATTAACACCAGATATATTGCGATTACCTTGTAATGACGAAATAGATTATAAAAATATAATGAATACTGCACAAAATGCAGAAATGGGAATACATAATGAAAAAGAATGGTATGAAAGATGCAAATATTATTTAATTGTAAATGACCAAAATAAATTAATTGGTGCAACAGCAATAAGACAAAATTTAACTCAGCTAGGAAAAGATACATGGGGGAATATTGCATATGGAATACGTCCATCTGAAAGAAGAAAAGGATATGCGAAAGCGGTAGCAAATATGCTAATAAATAAATGCAAAGAACTAGGAATGAATGAAATTATTGCATGTCATTACATAGAAAATGATGCTTCAAAAAGAGTATTAGAAAGCGCAGGAGCTATTCCAACAGGAGTATTAGTTTCTGAATATTCTGGAAAAAAAATAAAAAGATATATAATAAGAACCAAAGTAAAAAGTGAAATAAACTTTTCTATGGCAAAACAAGTTTTTAATGATTACATAAAACAATTTGATGAGAAAGATGGAAGTATATTACTAAAGATAACACATACATATCAAGTAGTAAATTTAAGTGAATATATAGCAAAAGAGCAAGGTTTAGACGAAGAAGGAATAAATTTAGCTAAATTAATTGCATTGTTACATGATATAGGAAGATTTAAGCAAGTTACAGTACAAAGAAGTTTTTCGGACAAAACATTTGATCATGCAGATTATGGAAATCAAATTCTATTCGAAGAAAAATTAATAAGAAAATTTATTAAAACAGAGCAATATGACCAGATAATAAGAAAAGCTATATATAATCACAATAAATACAAAATTGAAGATGGATTAAATGAATTAGAAGAACTTCAATGTAAAATTATAAGAGATGCGGATAAACTAGATAATTTTAGAGTGAAAGATGAAAATAAATTTGAAGACAGTTTTCCAGGAAGAAAAATGAAAGATTTTGAGTATTCTAAGGAATTGTTAGCAGAAGAATCAACTTTTTCAAGTGATAAATGTATAGAATCTAAATTTAAATATTATCAACATGAGTCAAAGCAAAAAAATAACATAATGGAAGAACTTGAAAATTCTAGCATATCTGATAAAGTATACAATGACTTTTTATCACATAAATGTATACAGTTAAGTGATAGAAAAACTTTATTGGATTATTGGATATGTGTGCTAGCATTTATTTTTGATTTATATTTTAAAAGTTCTTTAAAATATATTTATGATAAAAATTATATAGATATTTTAATTGATAAAATAGACTATAAGAATGAGGAAACAAAGGAAAGAATGGAATTTATAAGGAAATGTGCTAAGGAGTATTTAGAGGATAAAATTAGATAATAAAAAAGTATAATAATCAATTACTTAATAGTAATAATTATTATACTTTTTTTGTACAGAGGAAATGTTTTTATCGAGGTATATTACATAAAAAATCGAAGTTAGAGGTGGTAACTACTAGAGATATTTTAAAAAATCATCGGGGTACAAAATTTTACTACCAGATTTAAAATCATCAATATCAACCCATATAGCTGTATAGTTAGCTGAATCATCTTGTATTAAATATTGATCTTTATAAAATTTCTCAGGGATGTCTATAGAATAAATAAAAACAATTTCATGACCATAAGTTCCTTTATAGGTAAAGATGTTTTCCGAAATACCTAGAAGATCACGTACTATTATATCAGCGCCTATTTCTTCTTTAAATTCTCTTACTATGGCATCTTTACTAGTTTCGGTAAATTCAATTCCACCACCTAAAGCCCTATAAAAAGTTTGATTTTTTACTTTATCATATCCTTGGCCAACTAAAATTTTATTATCTTTTTTTGCAAGACCTAAAACTATAGGTCTTATAGAATTAGAACGAAACATATTAAAACCTCCTTTTTAATATAAAGAGTTTAGCATATTAAACAAATAAAAGCAATAAATGAAATATGTATGTTATAATGTAGAAAATTATTATATGGTAGATGCTACTTGAAGATTATACAATTATTATTTACGAGTAATAGAAACAAGATAAATCATAAAGTAACATAATTGGAGGATTATAATCATTAGAAAATTAACTTCACTTATTAAATTAAAAACAGGTGTGTTAGTTGATTTGATGATTAGAAAAATCAGAAAATTATAAAGTTTGAGATAAAACGCTATATTATGATTGTGAGGTTAAAAAGGAGGAGTAAAATGGAAAAGAACATAAAAATTGGAATTGGAGTAATGATCTTAGATGGAAATAAATTATTGTTAGGTCATAGATCAAAGAATAAAAAAGATACGGGAGGAATATATGAAGTGGACTGCTGGACTTTACCTGGTGGAAAGCAAGAATATTATGAGACTTTTTGGGAGTGCGCCAAAAGAGAAGTAAAAGAGGAAACAAATTTAGATATCGATGATTTAGAATTATTTAGTGCAGCAGACGATATAGCTGAAGACAGACACTATATAACTTTACATATTATAGCAAATAAACATAGTGATGAGCTAAAGGTAATGGAACCTACAAAAGAGGATGAATGGAAGTGGTTTGAATTAAATAATTTGCCTGAAAAATTATATTCTCCTTCTAAAAAATTTATTGAAGAATACTTGAAAAGGATGAAGGACTGATTGTAAAAAAGGAGATAACAAATAAAAGTAATGCAAAAGCTTTAAAATTATGTATGCCTTCGAGCAAAGTAAGAAAGGAATGAATAGAAAAATGAAAGTACTAACAATAAAGCAACCATGGGCGAGTCTAATAATGCAACGTAACAAAAGATTTGAATTTAGAAGCTGGCAAACGAAATATAGAGGAGACTTATTGATACATGCAGGTTTGGGCATAGATAAAGAGGCTATGAAAAGATTAGAAAAATATATTCCTAAAGATATGCCTAGAGGGAAAATACTAGGCAAAGTAAAATTAGTAGATTGTATAAAAATGTCACCAGAGTTTAAAGAGTGTTTATTAAAGGAAAATAAAGATATATATACAGAGAGCTCTTTTAAAGAAAATTATGGCTGGCAGATTTCAGATGTTGAGGTTTTTGAAAATCCAATAGAGGTGAAAGGTCATTTAAGTCTATGGGAGTATGACATATGAGGTTTATACCTGAAATAGGTATAACTATTTTGGGAGCAGTTTGGGATAAAAATGGTATAAGATGGAGTAGCAAAATATAGGTTTGAAATAAGGTGAGTCCTGTTTTGGAAATGCTTTTACATAAAAATGGGATAAGATATTAAGAATGGGATTGTTTGATAATTGAGGTTTAATAAAAAATGTAGTCATATATTTATTAAAAATTCATAAATTAGCTAAAAACATTGATATCATTCAATTATATAAATGTTTCAATCTGATCTCATAACCCGTTGGAATCTACTATAAATAAGTAAAGGACTAAAATGATATAAACTTACAGTAGCAATAGATTGAAAGAAATTTGATTTAAATAAAATTTAATATAAAATATAAAAGTGGGGACAAATTGGGGACAGTCCCCACAATTTTATGCAATAAATAGCATATTTAAGCATTGCTAATTTATATAAAACTTAAAATTCAAAAAAGTAATTTTGAGAATTTTGAAAAGAGTTTTTATTGATACAATCATTATATAAAATCATAGAATTTTATAATGATTTATACGAGCATTTTCTCTAAAACTTTACCTGCTTCTTTATTATGTGATTGTACTGGATGTACATAGAAGTTTAAGGTAGTAGTTATTTGAGCATGCCCTAATCTTGATGCTACAACAGCCACATCTACATTTTTAGATATAAGTAAAGTAGCATTTGTGTGCCTAAGACCATGGAAAGTAATTTTTGGTAAATTATTCTTTTCAATAAAAGAACGAAACCAATCTGTAACTGTATCAGGATGCATAGGGCTTCCATTCCATGTAACAAAAAGCCTATTTGAGTGAATCCATAAGTTACCACATTTTTCTTTTTCGGCTTCATACCAAGTTCTGTATTTTTTAAGCATATTGATAACTATATTAGGAATTCCAACTTCTCTAATTGAACTTTGTGTTTTAGGATTTTTTACGAAAATGCCTTTTTCAGATGTATATTGGCTTGCCTTAGTAATATGAACAAACCCATTATCAAAATCGATATCTGACCATTCTAAACCCAATACTTCGCCTCTACGCATACCAGTAAACAATGTTAAAATAACAATAGTTTGAAATTTAATTTCTTCATTTTCTAATGCTTCTAATAGTTTTTTACATTGTATATCATCATAGTATTTAATTTGAGGTCTTTCGTGTTTAGGTGGCTTAACTCTGTCAGCTGGATTATAAGGTAGTATTTGCCAATATACTGCATTTTGTAGCATAGCATGTAGTAAACGGTGATGCTCTAATATTGTTTTAGAAGATAAACCTTTCATTACAGTTTTTCCATTGTGATTTTTACATCTTTTTAGTTGATGATCTGTGGAAAGATAATCGTAAAAACTCATAATGTGGGTTGGCTTAATATTAGATAATTTGAAATGACCAAAGTAGGGAATAATTCGTGTGTTTAACATTCCTTTATATCTTTCATAAGTTTTTGGAGCCAATTCTTTTGAACCGTAATTTTTAGACCATAAATCTGTAAATTCTTTAAAAGTCATTGAAGAGTTTTGTAAAACAATACCGTTTTCAATTTCATAAACAAAATTCACAAGTTCTCTATCTGCTTCACGTCTACTATTTGCTTTGATGCTCTTTGTGTACTTAATCCTATTTCCATAACTGTCAAAGCCATGTGATACAATTAATCTCCATGAGTGCTTGCCTCTCTTTTCAAGATACCCTGCCATTACTTTTTTCACCTCCTTTCAAGTATAACTATGGCAAGGATTTTATATAAAATTATTTTTTCCTAACTTTAGTACTATCAATCCAGTCTTGAAATTCTTTATCTGTAATTTCATTATTAATGAATTTCTTTCTTATTTCTGGACCTACTTTTTTAAAGTATTCATACATTTCGTGATGGTCTCTTTCTGCTGCTTGTTTTGAAAGAGTTTGATATCTAGTTCTATAAGTTTTTAATAAAGGATTTTTATCTAGTCTTTCTTTGAAAGCTAATTCTCTTCCGATTTCTTTACAAGTTTTATTATCTTTAAATATTTCATCACAATATTTAGTATCATGCATTGTTTTAGGAATGAAATATTTATTGCAATTAGCACATTTCTTTATTTTTATATCACTATTTAAAGATAATAATTGCTTAAAGGAGATAAATAATACATTAAGATAATCATCTGTCCTGAAAGAAAATGGAATACTCCTAGGTAGATTAAGTTCTTTATGAAAGTAGTAGAAATCATCCATTGTAAAGTCTAATTTCAAATCATTAATTCTATAATTTAGGGATATTAAATCCAAATTAGCAGATTCATCTTCGAATAAATCAGGAAATTCTGCTCTGAAATCAGCCTCAATATCATCGAATTCAGCAGGACTAATACTATCTTTTTCAGTAGTTAAAAGTTTTATAAATGTATCTTGATAATATGTAAAGTCATCTTCATATTCAGATTCTAGTTCGAAGAATAGATTTGATAATGCTTGCTGTGTTATAAAAAAATTTTCTTTTTTATAACATTTACTTATATCCATTTTGGATTTCTGGGCTAATTTTAATAATAAATCTTCAAAACAATATTTAGCAATGAAGTTAATCATATCGTTATCACTGTCAAAATCTATATTAAGAAAATCTATAAGAATACTTCCAACAGGTCTTATTTCACAGCGATTCACTGATTCGAAAATAAAACCTTTCTTTTTTTCAATAGAAAAATGATTTAAACATTCTGTTTTATTATTAGTATCGAAAGCAATATTGTATAATGACATTTTTACCTCCAAACATCTACAAATTTAATTTTTTTACATTTTTTTGTAATTGTAAGGTTACTTATAGACGAAAAATATTATATAAATTAACCATACAACACAAAACATAAATAACAATTGTATGACAAGATAATACCATAATAATTTATGTATGTCAACTACAATTAGAAAAAACTGAAAGGAGGTGAGTAATATGGCAACAGAGAAAATGCAAAGAACAACTCTAACTGCAAAAGAAGCAGCAGAATATTTAGGAATATCATATTGGCTAATAACTCAATTAGTTAGAAGAAAACAAATTCCTTGTTCTAGAGTTGGAAAGAGAATTTTATTTAGAAAAGAAGCTTTAGACATTTATTTGAGCAAAAAAGAAAATGATTCATTATTACAATCTAATTAGAAAGAAGGGAGGTTATGGGACAAGTTGGATGGATAAAAATAAACACAGATATATTCTCTAATAGAAAAATTAAAATACTACTAAAAGAAAAGGACGGGGACACCTATTTTAGATTATGGATTCAAATTTTAACTATTGCTGGAGAATGTAACAGAAATGGTGGACTATATATTAGTGATAATGTACCATTTAAAATTGAAGATTTTACGAACATTATCGGAAAATCTTCCAAAACTTTTACGAAAGTTTTCAGAAAATTTATCGATTTAGGTATGCTAATTTATAAAGATAATACATACTTTGTGAAAAATTGGAACAAGTATCAAAGTATTGAAAAACTAAACAAAATTGCAAAATTAAATAAAGTAATTGAAGAATCTAAAAATGAAAAAAGTTTTTATAATTCTACACAAGAAAAGATAAGAAAAGAAGAGAATAGAAAGGAGACAAGAATAGATGAATCAAATTTTGAAACCCTCGATTGATAAAAATGATTATATTGAGTGTGAATACTGTAAAAACAAATTATACAGAAAAACAATAGAATGGCAGTTATATGGTGACAAAAAAGTTTTAACACTAGATTATGAAAGATGTAATTGTAAAGAAGCCGAGGTTTATTGGAATGAATATGATCTTAAAAAGTTAAAGATGTTAGAAGAAGAAAGAAAACTAGAGTTAATGCAAGAATTTGCACAAAAAGAGGAAAAGATAATAAAAAATAGTAAGATGAGTAAAAAAAATTTAAATTATAAATTTGAAAACTTTGAAGTCAATTCAAATAACAAAAAAGTATATCAAAGTTTAAAAGAGTATAGTGAGAAATTAGTAAATTCAAAAGAAAGAAAAGGATTAATTTTGGTAGGAAATAATGGAGTTGGAAAAACACATTTAGCCTGTAGTATTGCAAATGAATTAATAAAAAATGGAATACCAATCATATATGGAACCTTAATTAATTTATTAGCAGAATTGAGAAATTCATATGATTCAGATAATAATATTTCTGAAATGGAAATTATAAAATTATATGAAAAAGTTGATTTGTTGATTATAGATGATTTAGGAAAAGAAAAGCCGAGTGAATGGGGATTAGAAAAATTGTTTACTATAATAAATAGCAGATATGAAAATAATTTACCAGTAATTATAACAACAAATTATAATCAAAATTCATTAGCAGAAAGATTAAGTTTAAATGGCGAAATAGAAACAGCAAATTCTATTATTTCGAGATTATATGAGATGTGCTACTTAGTTAAAATTAATGATATAGATCATAGAATTAAAAAGAAAAAAGTTAGTAATTGCGCTAACAATTGCTAACTAAAAATGTTACTTTTTTAAATATTTTCTATAAAAATTATAATGTATTTTTGCAAAAAAGTAAATAAAAATTTATAAAAAAATTAGGACAAGTAGGTATAAAAATTTAAACTAAATTGTCCTAATTTTTTAAAAATAAAATAACAAAAATAGTTAAAAAAATATCTCTCGGAGAGCAAAAAGGGTATTAGGGCATTTTGCCCTAAACAGCGAAAGGGGTGTCAAAACACCACGCTGGCGAATATTAGGTACTAAAAAATACTACACGCATATAATCATAGACACGAAATCAAAGATTTCGACTATGATTTAATTCGAGCAAAATAAATTTTGCTAATTATTAATGCTTCGTAAACTAGCATTAATAAATTTTTATAGTAAGGAAGTGATAAAAAATGTGGAGAGATTCAGAGCAAGTTTTAGATAGTATTTTCTTATCTTATAATAAAATTTTAAAGAGATTTAAATTGTTAGGTGTTACTACTAAAGATGGAAAGGAAATAACACATGAAGATTTAAGAAAAGCTGTAGAAGTTATGTTAAAAAAACATCCAACTTGTAGATGGAGAAGTGAGAAAGTAAAAAGTAGGAAATATTTTATTTTATATGAAGGATATGTATGGTTATATCAAGTTTACTTTCAAAAAAAATCATTAACTGATGCTGATGTGGATTTTTTTGAAGATAGAATAAAACAATATGAAGAATTGCTAAAAATAGAACACAATGAAAATTGGTGGAATGATGATATGGATATAAAACAACTATGCGAATATTTTAACAGAAAAGATATAACCGTTAGAAAAGCAATTAAGAAAATGTGTAATAGTGGATTGGGCGGATACAAATTTTTAGTTAATAATAAAGTTGTAGTTTCTAGTAGTGGTGTGGAATGGTTATGTAAAAATGTATTTAAACAAAAGTATTTGGAGTTGCTAGAAAAGTATAAGATGGAGTTGACAGAGCTATATATTGAGGCAGGATATCCTTATGATGAGTTTTTTCATAAAAATTAAAAAAAAGTATTGCAAATAAAACAAATGTTTGATAAAATATGAAAGTAGAAAAAATTTATATAAATAACTGTCGATTTGTGGAAAAAAGATAAATTTTATGATATAAAATAATATAAAGTTTATATATATTTATTGAGGTAAGAAATGCATACAATGTTATTAAGTTTAAAACCAGAAATATTTGATTTGATAAGAAATGGAAAAAAGATATTTGAATATAGACATCAATTTTATACTGAGCCTATAAATGCGTATTTATACATTAGTAAACCAGTTCAAAAAATTGTAGGATACATTGAATTTGATAAAAGAATTATTTTACAGGATTGGAAAGAAAAATACAAAAATAATATTGAGGTAAGTAATAGAATTGATGATTATATATCCAGAAATTATAAATATGCTATGCCTATAAATAAATTTAGGATGACAACAGAGATATCGTTAAGGGATCTAAAAAATAGTTTGGACAAATTTATAATTCCAGAGTCTTATTATTATTTAGACAATTTTATTGATTTAGATAATTATATAAAAAGTAATATAAAGTTTACAGGAGAAATAGTGGAAAATAATTTCCAAGTAATAGATGAGGCAGATATTTGTAGAAAAAAATATTAAATGCAAAGTAAAAGTTTGCATTTTCCTGATAAATATGATATACATATAATTGAAAGAGGTGCAAAATGAAAGAATATAAAGTTGGTAGTTTATTTGCGGGAGTTGGAGGAATATGCCTTGGATTTCAAAATGCAAAAGGCAAAAATGCTTGTTATAAATTATTGTGGGCAAATGAGATAGATGAGTATGCTTGTGCTACTTATAGGAAAAATTTTAAACATAGATTATTGCAAGGAGATATAAAATTAATATTACATCCTGAACTTTCTAAGAGTTGTGAGGAAAAAGAATATTATGAAAGTTTACATGAAATAATTTTAAAAGAACCTATAGATATTTTAAATGGAGGTTTTCCATGTCAAGCTTTTAGTATTGCAGGAGAGCAAAAAGGATTTAACGATGAAAGAGGAAATTTATTTTTAAATATTATAGATTTAATAGAAATGTTAGGAAATAAATTTTACAAGCCTAGAGTTTTGTTTCTTGAAAATGTAAAGAACCTACAAGCACATGATAATGGGAGAACATATAAAGTTATTAAGCAGAAATTAGAAGATTGTGGATATAAAATATTTGAAAAGGTATTAAATACAATGGATTATTCTGATTTACCTCAGAATAGAGAAAGAATTTATATTATCGGATTATCAAATGAAAAAGATATAGAATTATTTAATATTTTCGATGAAGATGTTTTATCTAATTTAAGAAAAAATAAAACTTCAGAAGAAAAAGTCAGTGAAATAAAAAAAGTAATTAATTATGATCTAACCAAGAATGATGCAGAAAAATATTATTATACAAAAACAAAATATCCAAATTATTTTGTTTCGCTAGATGAATTTGAAAAATCAAAAAAAGAAAATAGAATAAATTTGGACGAACAAATAGATGAGATGTACCAATTTTATCAATGTCGTAGAGGTATGTATGTAAGAAAGAATAAAAGTGGTGTTTGTCCAACATTAACAGCCAATATGGGAACAGGAGGACATAATGTTCCACTAATTAAAGTGAAAGATGGTATAAGAAAATTAACTCCAACAGAAACATTTAAATTACAGGGGTTTCCAGTAGGAAATGGATATGAATTGCCACAAGAAATTAATGGAAAAAAATATCCTGAATCTCAATTATATAAACAAGCCGGTAATGCTGTTTCAGTTCCAATAATAACAACATTGTCAGAAGAGATTTTAGAAATCTTAGATAAAAATGATAATAATTAAAATAGATATATAAAAGAGTGATTATTATATCACTCTTTTTGTATATCTATGGGACAATTGTGTAATAAAAATGCAATAATTAAAATTGTAATTGCATTGAGAAAATTTGAAAATGCAAACATACAGATTGTTTAAATCTGATAGAAAATTAGATAAAATCCTTTGTAGGAGGTAGTATATGAGTAATAAACATTCAGAGAAGTATATTAGAATAGGATTAAATATTGCATTACAAAGAAAATTAAAGAAAATGACACAGAACCAACTAGCAGAAAAGATTGGTATTAGTAGAACACATATGAGTAATATTGAAGCTCCTAACATGGTAACGCCGGTTTCTTTAGAAGTTATTTTTGACATTTGTGATGTTCTAGATATATCTCCAGAAGTATTGTTTAAAATAAATTAATTCATATATGTAAAAAAGTATGAAAAAAGTTAAAGTAAAATTAAAAGATGGAACTACAGTAATAGGCGATGAATTTGATATGGGAGATTATAAAAAATTTCAACAAATTTTTCGTAAATGGATGAATATAAATATTGATTTAAAACAATTTGGTGGAAGAAATTTAAATGTGCCAGATGTATTTAGTGAAGCTTTGTATTGTATCTTTTTTAATGCTGTTAGAACAAACTGCACAGCACATTCTTATGATGCAGTGGATAAAATTACTGGTGAAGGAATTCAAATAAAGTCAGCTTCTATAAAGAAAGATTGTACATCATTTGGCCCTACTTCGACATGGGATAAGTTGATTTTTGTAGATTTGGCGCCATTTGGAGAAGTTGATGGAAATATATGGTTTTATGAGATTGATTCAAGTAACATATATAATATTGTATTAAATTACAAGAAAAATGAAACATTCAGAGACCAACAATTACAAGGAAGAAGACCTAGATTTTCAATAAAAGATAAAATAATAAATCCTCTCAGATTAACTCCAATAAAAAAGATTAATTTAATGGAGGATAACGATGAATAGAGAGTGTAAAGTTTATAAAGATGATATAATTGAAAGAATTTATTTTATTACAAAGTTGGTTCAAAATCAGAAGAGTACTACAATGCAAGGAGCTCTAACATCGAAGAGTGATTCAATGGGTGGGATTTTTGATAGGTTTATCAATACAATATCTGATTCATTGATTTTTGAAAAAATAATTTTGCCACAAATTGAAACGGATAAAGAAATAAGAGTAATAAGTGATTATTATTATTATAAACCTACGAAATCAATAGCGGGAATTGCACCAGATCTTTTGGGACTTGCCGTTAATGGGAAGAATATTGCTTTTGCTGAATTTAATAATAAATGGGAAAAAGTATCTGGAATGCCACAAGTAGAAGTAAAAACATTTAAAGCAAAAGATCAAATGATTACTTTGAGAGATCAAGAATATAAGGAATATCTAGTATTTGTAGATTTGGATTTAAGAATAGATTATTTAGTTCCTTTTTTAGATTCAAATATATTAAATGATAAATTAGTTTCAAAAATGAAAATGGATAGAGAACTCTTTATTAAAGAAGATAAAAAATCTAAAATAACTGAGGTGACTCCAATAAATTATTCATCAAATGAAATAGGTAATATGAAATTGCTTTCTATCACAAATGCTATGGATTTTAAGAAGCAAGCAACATATTGCGGAAGACATATTAGCGTGAGAAGAATGAAGAGAATAGAAGTCAGAGGAACTACTATCAGATCAAATTTGTTGCATGATAAATTAAATAAATATGCTAAAAAAAGTGAGCGTATAAAAGATTTATATGAATTTAATGAATTATGGAGAAAACAAACAAATATCGATAAAAATGTTAAATTATTGGATTTTTCTGCTGATAAGATAGATAAGATTGAAATATGTAAATACAATAAGAATGGCATAGTTATAACAGCTTTAGAAGATGGTTGTAGTTTTAATGGTACTCAATTAGAGGTAGGAAAACAATATACTGTTGAATTTGCAACATTAGATAGAACAGGAAATGATGGAGAAGAATTTTTTATGCAAAAGCAATGTGCAGTTTATTTAAATGGAAAAGAAAAGCAACTTATAGATAAATTAAAAGATATTGTGAATTCTGTTGATATTTGATATATAACTGACTAATTAATGCTGGATAAAAAGTTTATAAAAATGTATAATGAAATTGGAGAAGTAAAATGTTGCAGATAGAAAAAATATTTGAAAAAGTTGAACCAAGGAATCACAGTATAAATGGTTATATAAATAATAAAATACGAATAAAAGATAATAATTTTTCAATAAAATCTATTTATAAAATGGTAGAACATTTTAAATGGATGAGAAAAAATATGAATATTTGTGAGACTAAAATTATAATTGACTCTGATTTTATAGCAGATCAAGCAATATTGACTTTAATGGAATCAATAATATTTTTTGTAATAAATGAATGGAAATTTAAAGTAACATATAGATTTTCAATTAAAGAAAATGTAATAGGGTATCAAATATTTAAAAAAAGCATATTATTTAAATATAATAACAAAAAGATAGTGATAGAGGAATATAATAGAGAATATAATAAAAAAATCACAATAAATGGAGATCATTTTAGAAAGATATGTGAGAATATTGAAGAAAATAGAAAAGGTGAATTCATTTCTGTAACGATGGATGAAGTTGATATATTTTTAAAATGTTTTGAATTAGATAATGAGTATAGAAACGAATTGGCAGAAGTAATAGCTGAAATAGTTGATAATGCATTAAAACATTCAAATGGTGATTGCATATTAAATTTAAATGTATTAAAAAATGATTACCATAAATATAAATATTTAGATGTTACAGCTGTTGTAGTAGATGATATTTTTATAGGTAAAGAAATTGTCGAATATATAAGAAAAGAAGACAAATCAGAATATAGTGAAAAAAATAAAATTGTTTTAGAAGCATATGAGAATCATAAAAATTTTTTTGGAGATAATTATAATATAAATTCATTTGCAATGATTTCAGCATTTCAAAAGTATGTTACAACAAGAAAAATGTCTAAAAATACTGGAGGAACAGGATTAACAACATTGATAAATGCATTAATAGAAAAGTCAACTCATAATTTTTGTTATGCCATTAGTGGAAATACAAATTTGATTTTTAAAAATGAATTTTTGACTTTAAATGAGAATGGATTAATAGGTTTTAATGAAACAAATAATTATATAGAGATGGCACCAAACGAAAAAGTTGTTAGTATTAATAAATATGATATGAACGTAAATATTTATAATTTACAATTTATTTTAAAGGAGAATAAAGATGGAAAATAATATTATAGAGCTTAAATTTGATCAGACAATAGCTGGATTAGCTGGAAACGATTATGGTTATGAAGAATATAAAAAACAGATTAAGGATATATTTGATTATAATAAAAATAATATTATAATATTTCCTGATCAAATTAAAAAGGTGGCAATTTCTTTTGTGCAAGGAATGTTTAGAGATATATTAGAAAAAATAGATAAAAATGAGATAGAAAAGTATGTTACTATAAAAAGTTCATCAGAACAATTAACAAATAAAATAGTAAGCAATATTAAATTCTAACAAGTAAAGGAGAAAATATGGAAGAAATTATACGAACTACAATAGCAACAACTATAGAAGAAATAATGAAATACTCTAATTTACTTTGTTTTGATAGAGCTACATTAATATTATCAGTAATAGCAATAATGATTTCTATATGGTCTGCTATTTGGACAGTAAGAAAGAATAATAAACAGAATTATAATAATAGTTTATATGAAGATATATTGAAAGATGATTTGCAAAAAAAAATGCCAATGTTAATACATAAAAGCATTGATGTTAAAAGAAAGTGTGTAAATGACCAAGAAATAAACGAGATTGAAGAATTTTTGAGTAAATTAAGAGAATCAATATTAGTTTTTAAATATATAGATTCTGAATTTTATAGAAAACTTGATGAAATTATAGTAAATATAGATGAAAATATTGTTTTGATAAGTACTAGAAATGAAAACTTTGATAAAAGGTATGCAATGCTTATGAGTGAAATAAAGAAACTATATAAATGTATTGAAAAAAATTTATTTAAATAAACAACAGTGCTACAAATTTTAAAAAATTGTAGCACTGTTGTTTATTCTATTTATTCAAAGTAGTACCAAGTAATTTAATCGCAAGAAGAATAATAAATTAAATAAATATAGTTCATATTATAATTGGTATTAATGAAAAATATAAGCAGACTCCAGTGAGCCTGCTTTACATTTTATTATTTTTTCTTATGTGTATGTTTTGGTTGCCTTTGAGATAAAGCAGAGCCAGCTACAGATTTTGTAGTTTTTGAGGTTCTGCCATCCTTCAAAAGTTTTGAAGCCTTTGAAGCAACACTTGAACTTGTTCTTTTACAAGCCATATCTATCACCACCATTCTAGGATAAAAATCCTTCTCCCATTTGATTTCATTATAGAAATATGATGACAATAAAACAATAACATGTTTTTTGAAGAATATCAATAATATTTGAGAAAAAAACTCAAAAATATTGATATTTTTTAAATTTTAGCATATAATATATAAAGTAAAGGAGGATTTTAAGATGTTAATAAGATTTAGTTTTAAAAATTTCAAATCTTTTAAAAATGAAAATTGTTTAGATATGGAAGCAACATCATTAAAAGAACATGAATATAATGTAGCTAAGACTGAAAACGGAGACTATTTAAAAGTATCTGCAATTTATGGTGCCAATGCTAGTGGAAAAACTAATGTGTTACAGGCTTTTGATTATATGAAAAAGAGAATATTAGTAAGTGATGACTCTAAAAAGAATTCTCCAATAGATGAAGAAAATATTTATAGTTTTATGATAAATAATGATCCAATCGCTTTAGAAGTAGAAATATTAGCAAAAAATAATAAAATATATAAATATGGTTTTGAAGTATTAAAAGATAAAATAATTTCAGAGTGGCTATTTGAGAAAAAAGTAAATAAATTTTATTCTATTTTTGAAAGAGAGAATAACAATGTATCAATGAAACCTAATAAAATTTCAGATTTAATAAATATAGACGAAAGAACATTATTCTTAAATATATATAGTAAAATAGATAGAAATAATGAAGATTTCAGCAATGTATATGACTGGTTTGTGAATAGCATGTATTTAGACTTAGGTA
>ERZ826220.462-NODE-462-length-48043-cov-22.681733_pt1 | contig 48043 bp, 44 predicted proteins | sample MGYA00519927_ERZ826220 | MGnify/ENA primary metagenome ERZ826220 (study PRJEB31778, sample SAMEA3449225) | human gut metagenome | biome: human gut; feature: human-associated habitat; material: faeces | place: United Kingdom | collected 2010/2012 ... | reverse complement strand
TGTATCACCCCGACTCGGTCGTAACACTCCACAAGCGGATCCTCAAGGACGCGGGACTGGAGCATATCAGGTTCCACGACCTGAGACACACATTCGCGACCTTGGCACTGCAAAACGGTGTGGATGTAAAAACAGTGTCTTCAATGCTCGGGCACTACGACGCGGGCTTCACCCTCCGCACCTACACCCACGTCACACGGCAGGTGCAGCAAAAGGCCGCAGAGAAAATGGGCAGCTTCATGGCGCAGATTCGATAAGTCCCACAGGCAAGCAGAGCACCGGAAAGGAAGCAATTTCCTCTCCGGTGCTCTTTGGTTCTTTCCGCGCATTTCGTTGTACCCATGGGGCATGAGCTGGCAGTAGGCGGCAAAGCCGCTGATTGCCAGCCGATGTGGGTCACGGTGTGGGTCAGGCAGTTGACTCACATTTTGACCCACACCATTTTCAGCGTTTTTGCAGCAAAAAAGCATCGAAAACCGAAGTTTTCGATGCTTTTTGGAGCTGGTGGTGTGACTCGAACACATGACCTGCTGATTACGAATCAGCTGCTCTACCGACTGAGCTACACCAGCGCATTCGCTCAAATGCAAATGGAAGTATAGCACAAAGATTTTTTTGCGTCAAGCGATTTTTCAAACTTTTTGAAAGGCGGCGGCAAAGCCGCCGCTTTTTCATTCTTTTCGCCGTCTGCGGCGGATGCGGTTGATGTGGCGCTCGAAGTCGCCGCTGCCGATGAGCTCGGCAAGCACATACTGCTCAAAGACCGGCACGGTGCAGGAATAGAATCCCACCTCGCGCCGAAACTGCTCGGAGAGCGCGGGCGGCAGCACCATGTAGCCCACGCGCATCGACGGCGCGATGGTCTTAGAGAACGTATTCATGTAGATGACCGAGCGCTCGGGTTCGAGGGCGAAGAGCGTATCCTCGCTCTTGCTCGACACGCTGAATTCCGAATCGAAGTCGTCCTCGACGATGTAGCCGCCGCGCTCCTCCGCCCAGCGGAGATATTCGCGGCGTTTGCCCGCGCTGGCGGTCACCAGACTCGGGAAGCTGTGGAAGGGCGTAACGTGCAGCACCGTCGCGCTCGCGCGGGTGAGCTCATCGGAGCGGATGCCGTCGCTGCCGAGGCGCAGCATCTCGCACGTGACGCCGTGCGCCTGATACACCCTGCGGATCTTGTCGTAAGACGGGTCTTCGAGCGCAAACACGCGCTCGCGCCCCAAAAGCTGCACGATGAGTCCGTAGAGGTATTCCGCGCCCGAGCCGATCACGATCTGTCCCGGCTGGACGCTGATGCCGCGCGAGCGGGAGAGATACGCCGCAATGGTGCCGCGCAGCTCGGCGCAGCCGTTGTTCGGCGACTTGACGAGAATACTCTCGCCGTACTCGCTGAGTACACGCCGCATCGTCTTGGCGAGCGACGGGAACGGAAATTCATCCTCCGTCCCGTGAGAAACGGTCGTGCGGCGCTCGGTCTCCGTCTCGGAGACCGGGAAGCAGTCCGCCGCGGCGAAGCTCACGAAAAAGCCGCTGCGCTCGCGGGATTCCAAATACCCCTCGTCGCATAGGATCGCCAACGCATGCTCGACTGTGATGACACTCACGCCTGTCTCTGTTGCGATCAGGCGCTTGCTGGGCATTTTCGTTCCCAGCGGGTAAACACCGCTGACGATGTCGCGCCGCAGCTGGTGATAGAGCTGTAAATACGCGCTCTGCGCGGCGGATTTGTCGATGTGATAGTGCATAGAGCTTACTGCTTCTCGTCCGGCGCGGTAGGCTCAGCGGCGGCTTCTTCCGCCTCCGTTGTCTGCTGCACACGCTTGACAAACAGATTCGACCCGTCGGCCTTTTTGACCTTGAACTGATAGACGAGGATCCCTGCGCACACGAGCACCATCACGAGCGACAACGCCTGCGACACGCGGATGCGCTGACCAAACAGCGTCCAGTGGAAAAGATACAGACTGTCGGTGCGCAGCCCCTCGATCCAGAAACGGCCGAGACCATACCAGATGAAGTAAAAGCAGGTGTTCTCCCCGTCGAAGCGGCGGGCGCGGGACACAACAAAATAGAGCAGCAGCAGACCGATCACATTCCACAGGCTCTCATAAAGAAACGTAGGGTGTACGTCCATATACGTCGTGGCCGACGTCCAGAGCCGCATGCGCCAGGGAAGCTCCGTCGCCGCGCCGAAGGCCTCTCTATTCATAAAGTTGCCCCAACGGCCGATGGCCTGCCCAATGAAAAGTCCCTGCACGCAGCAGTCCGCCAGCGCCCAGAAGGAGATCTTGCGGCGGCGGCTGAAAAGATACGCCGTCAAAAAGCCCGCAATGACGCCGCCGTAGATGGCAAGGCCGCCGTCCCAGATGCGGTAGGTCGACGACCAGTTGATTGAGCCGTCGCTGTTGCGGAACAGGTCAAGGTAAAAGAGCACATAGTAAATCCTCGCACCGATGATGGAAAACGGGATGGCCCAGAGTACCGTGTCGATGACATTGTCCTCGGTCAGGCCGTATTTATGCGCCTGCTTCATGCAGAAATAGAGTCCCAGCAGCATGCCCGCGGCAATGATGATGCCGTACCAGTAGATGCCGTTGCCGATGTTCAATGCCTTGGACGGCACGGTGAACTGCCAGTCGCCGAAAAGGCCGGGAAAGCTGATGGGCGCGTCGGAAAAGCTCATGGGATCGTTATCCTTCTTTCTTGGGTTCGATGATGGAGATGGCGCGGCGGCTGTCCGTCAGGTTTTTGCGCAGGAAGCGCTCGACATCCGCTTTTTCGATGCTCGCGTACGCCTCGGGGAACCGGAGCGCATCGAAGCCGCGGAAGTAGCCGTCCGCCATGGAGATGGCGATATTTTCAAACGAGTTGAGCGCGCGCAGCGTCGCGCCGAAGCTCGCGCGGCGGATCTGCTCGAAAAAGTCAGGGTCGATGCCCTCGCGCGCGAGGCGCTGCGCCTCTTCCAAGATCGCGTCGCTCACCTGCTGCGGCTGCTCGCTCTCGCCGCCCGCGCACAGCACCGCGACGCCCGGGAGCTGGTCAAAGCCGCCGCCAAAGCTCGAATTGATGAGTCCCTCGTCGTAAAGGCGCTGGTAGAGCGGCGACGAATCGCCGAGCAGCACGTCGCTCGCCATCTCGCCGATGAGCGACTGGCGCAGGAGGTCGCCCTCGTTCGTCTCGCACTTAAAGCCGACTAAAAACTGCGGCAGCGCGACCTCCATCTGCGTGACGGTCTCCTTCTGCGCGGCAACGTCGTCCTCTTCCTCGCCATAGCAGCGCGCGATCTCCTCGCCGCGCTCGCGGGGCAAGACCTCCTCGGCCAGTGCGATCACCGCGTGGGGATCGACGTTGCCAACAACGCACAGCGCCATGTTGGACGGACAGTAGAACGCGCGGTGGCAGTCGTACAGCGTTTCCGCCGTGATGCCCGCGATGCTCTCGACCGTGCCGGCGATGGGCACGCGCGCGGGCGACGAGCGGTACAGGCAGGCAAGGAGCCTTTCGTAGACCTGCCAGTCGGGCGAATCCTCGACCATGCGGATCTCCTGACCGATGATGCCGCGTTCCTTTTCCACGCTTTCGTCCGTAAAGTACGGAACGGAGACAAACGAGAGCAGGATGCGCAGGTTTTCTTCAAAATGCTCGGTGCAGTCAAAGTAATAGCCCGTCATCGCGTTGGAGGTAAAGGCGTTCGGCTCTGCGCCGTTTTGCGAGAGTACCTGTAGGGCGTTGCCGTCCTTCGTGTCGAACATCTTGTGCTCTAAATAGTGCGCAATGCCCGCGGGCGTGTCGCACTTTTCGCCGTTTCGGATGAACTGCATGTCCATCCCACCGTAGCGCGTGGCGAAAAAGGCGTATTTTTTGCGGTGCTGGGGCTTGGGGACGATGAATATCTTCAAGCCGTTCGGCAGCGTCTTTTCCAGGACCGTTTCCCCGATGCGGGGGTAGCTTTTCTCATTCATCCTTGCTGTCCTCCCCTGTCAGGAAATACACCGTGTCAAGCGTCATGCTCTGCGCGGCCTCGGCGATGCGCTCGTTTGTCACGGCGCGCAGCGCCGCGATGAGCTCATCCGCCGTCTCGCGGATGCCCGTGGCCGCCTGACCGAGGGCGTTTTCCTCCATGCGGCCCGCGCTGTCGCCGCGCGATTCGAGCGACGCGATCAGGCACGCTCTCGCGCCCTCGACCTCCCATTCCTCAAATTCGCCGCGCTGCACGCTTGCAAGCTGGGCAAGAATTTCACGCTTGGCGGTCTCCACATCCCTGCACTCAATGCCGGACGAGACCGTCACGATGCCCTTGGAGCGGTGATAGGCGGAAGAAGCATAATAGCAGAGGGACAGCTTTTCACGCACATTCAAAAAGAGCTTGGAATTGCTGTACCCGCCGAAAATCAAATTTGCCAGCATCATCGCAGGCGCGTCGTTCGTCGACGCGCGCCAGCCCATCGAGAGCTTGCCCTGCGTCACATCCATGCGCTCGGTGATCTCGCGCGGCGTCTCCGGCGCACTCTTCTTTTCCGCGATGACCGGCGGCACGACACGCCCGCGCTGAAGCGGCGCAAACGCGCGGGAGATGGCCTCCTCCACGCGCTCGCGCTCGGCGCTGCCGCAGTAGAAGAGCTCCAAGTGCGCGGTGGAGAGTAACTCCTGATAGTAGCGGAAGAGCGTCTGGTTCGTGATCTTCTCAACGCGCGCGATGGAGCCGAACTTGTCCACCCCGTAGCGCTCGCCGCGGCACATCTCCTGAAGTAAGCGCAGGTCTGCGTAGTCGCGCTTGTCGTTGATGATGCCGCGGATGGCGTCGATGAGGTTCTGCTTCTCGCTTTCGACATAGTCGTTCAGGAAGCGGCCGTTGCGCGTCACAGGGTCGAGCAGCAGCTCGCCCAAAAGGTCGCACATCGGCTCGAGCAGCTTTTCTCCACCTGGGACAAATTCCTCGTCGATGAAGCTCGCGGCAAAGCCGATGCACTGGTTCTCGCCCTTCTTGCGTACCGTGCAGCCGATGGACGAGCCATAGAGCAGGTCGAGCGCGGTGGAAAGTGCGCGCATATCGGGGTGCGACATCGTGCCGCGGCGCAGCACGCTCGGCAGCAGCGCGCCAAAGCTCGCCGTTTTTTCGTTGATCGGCGTGATGAGCTGCACGCTCAGCGTCCCCGTTTTGAATTTATCCGAGCGCACATAGTCGAGGTCCACCTCGGGTGCGATCTCAAGTCTGACCGGTTCCATCACGGATTCCTCCTGTGGTCATTTTTCAGAATTTGTCCTTAGGATACCACGAAACTGTGAACAATTCCACTCTTTTCTGCTTACACCGCACTTTCCGGCGCAAAAACGGAAGAATTTTCTGCTCGCATGACGTTTTTCTTGCGATTTTTCCTTGACAATTTTGATAAAATCATGTAAACTGATTCATGTTGTAAAGGTATAAAACTTTACATAAGAATCTGCACAAGGAGGAACTTCCCGTGAAAAACCAGACCTTTCGTATGACGATGCTCTTCGACTTTTATGGGGAGCTTCTCACCGACCGCCAGAAGGAATTCTACGATCTCTACTATAACGAGGACCTGTCGCTCTCCGAAATTGCCGAGAACTACGGCATCTCCCGTCAGGGCGTGCGCGACGTCATCGTGCGCGCGGAGAACTACATGACCGAGATCGAAGACAAGACGGGGCTCATCAAGCGCTTCATGCAGCTTCAGCCCCACGTGGAAAAGATCACGGACGCGGCCGAGCAGATCAAGCAGCTCAACTTCCGCCGGTATGAGGACCGCCAGCTCGAAGAGCTTGCCGGCGTGATCGAGGCCGAGGCGGCGGCACTCAAGGAGTAATACATCCATGGCATTTGAAGGACTGAGCGAAAAGCTCAACGCCACATTCAAACACCTGCGCGGCAAGGGCCGCCTGAGCGAAGAGGACATCAAGCTCGCAATGCGTGAGGTGCGCCTGGCGCTCCTCGAAGCAGACGTGAGCTACAAGGTCGTCAAGGACTTTGTCAAAACCGTCTCTGAGCGCGCCGTCGGCGCCGAGGTGCTCGACAGCCTGACCCCTGCCCAGCAGGTCATCAAGATCGTCAGCGAAGAGCTCACCGCGCTCATGGGCGGTGCCAATGCGAAGCTGACCTTCGCCTCCAAGCCGCCGACGGTCGTCATGATGGTCGGCTTACAGGGCGCCGGTAAGACGACGAACGTCGCCAAGCTCGCGGGCTACTTCCGCAAGCAGGGCCACCGTCCCCTGCTCACCGCGTGCGACGTGTACCGTCCCGCGGCCATCACGCAGCTGCAGGTCGTCGGCAAGCAATTAAATATCCCCGTTTTTGAAATGGGTCAGATCGACCCCGTTCAGATCGCGCAGGAGGCCGTCAAGTACGCCGGTGACCACGGCAACGACATGGTCTTCCTCGATACCGCAGGCCGCCTGCACATCGACGAAGCGCTGATGGGCGAGCTCAAGCGCATCAAGGCCGCCGTCAAGCCGACCGAGATCCTGCTCGTCGTCGACGCGATGACCGGTCAGGACGCCGTGAACGCCGCCACCGCCTTTGATGAGGCACTCGGCATCGACGGCGTCGTGCTCACGAAGCTCGACGGCGACGCCCGCGGCGGCGCAGCCCTCTCGATCCGCGCGGCGACTGGCAAGCCCATCAAGTTCATGGGCACGGGCGAAAAGCTCGACATGATCGAGCCCTTCCACCCCGACCGCATGGCGCAGCGCATCCTCGGCATGGGCGACGTGCTGTCGTTCATCGAGCGCGCCGAGCAGAGCATCGACGAGGAGAAAGCGAAAAAGCTCGAAGAAAAGCTCAAAAAGAACCGCTTCACCCTCTCTGATTATTACGATCAGCTCGTCCAGCTCAAGAGCATGGGCAGCTTTGAACAGCTCGCGGGCATGATGCCCGGCCAGCTCGGCAAGCAGATGGCAAACGCCGAGCTTGACCCCAAGATGATGGCGCACACCGAGGCGATCATCCTCTCGATGACACCCTACGAGCGCGAGAATCCCGCGGTGCTCGGCGCCAGCCGCAAAAAGCGCATCGCCGCCGGCTGCGGACTCGAGGTTGTGGATGTCAACCGCCTGCTCAAGCAGTTCGAGATGATGCAGAGCATGATCAAGCAGGTCACGCGCGGCGGCAAGATGCCAAAGGGCATGGGCGGCTTCGGCGGCGGCCGGATGCGCGGTTTCGGGCGCAAAAAACGCTTCAAGTAATTTCCGTTGATAAGTGCACAAGCATTTCATCATAATACAAAATCATTTACATTATTTTTGGAGGTAGTAACCATGGTTAAAATTCGTCTGCGCAGAATGGGCGCCAAGAAGGCTCCTTTCTATCGTGTTGTCGTCGCTGATTCCCGTTATCCCCGCGACGGCCGCTTCATCGAAGAGATCGGCACCTACAATCCCTGCGTCTCCCCCGCCGAGATCAAGATCGACGCTGAGCGCGCTCAGGAGTGGATCAAGACCGGCGCTCAGCCCACCGACACCGTCCGTGCGCTGCTGAAGAAAGTCAACGCGCTGTAAGACCCGGGGTGCAAGAAATGAAAGACTTGCTGCTCTACATCGCCCGCAGCCTTGTTGAGCATCCCGATGACGTCACCGTCACGGAGAAGCAGGGCGCGGACGAGCTTACGTTGGAGCTGCGCGTCGCACCTGACGATATGGGCAAGGTCATCGGCCGTCAGGGCCGCATTGCCAAGGAGATCCGCACGGTCGTCCGTTCCTATGCTCAGCGCACCGGCGTAAAGGTGTCTGTCGACATCGTAGACTGAACCGCAAAAACGTTCCCGAGAAGCTCTCGGGAACGTTTTTTATTCTTGCCATCCCCCGCCGATTCCGCTATACTGGATGGATAGAACAAAACAAAGGAGCATGACAATGGGTCTCTTTTCCAAAAAGGACGCGCCGCGGCCGAGCGCGCGCCCTGAATATATCGAGGTCGGCCAGATCGTGAACACGCACGGCGTGCGCGGCGAGGTCAAAGTACAGCCCTGGGACGTAAGTCCCGAGCTTCTGTGCGGGTTCAAAACGTTCTACATGGACGGCGCGCCCTTCCGCCCGACGAGCAAGCGCGTGCAGGGCGACATGATGCTCATGAAGCTGCCCGAGGTTGACGACATGGATGCTGCCGCCGCGCTCAAGCGCAAGGTGCTCTCCATCCGCCGCAATGATGTCCAGCTCAAGCCCGGCGAGCACTTCGACACCGAGATCATCGGCATGAACGTCTACAACTACTTCCCCCACACGTATATCGGCACGGTGGTGGATGTGCTCTCCTACCCCGCCCACAAGCTCTACAAGGTCAAAGGCGAGGAGAAGACCTATCTCATCCCCGCGGTGAAGGATATCTTCATCACGGACATTGACGAGGAATCGCGCGAGATCAGCGTGCACATGATCGAGGGGTTAGAGACCGATGAGGATTGATATTTTAACACTCTTCCCCGCTTCGGTCGACGCGATGATGAACGTCAGCATCCTCGGCCGCGCGCAGGAGCGCGGCTACATCACGATCAAGACACATCAGATCCGCGACTACACGACGAACAAGCAGATGCAGGTCGACGACTACCCCTACGGCGGCGGGCGCGGCGCGGTGATGCAGGCCGACCCCTTATACCGCTGCTGGGCGCATGTGTGCGAGGATGCCGGCAGCCGCGGGCATACGATCTACCTCTCCCCCTGCGGGCGCACGTTCACACAGAGCGTGGCGCGCGAGCTGAAGGATAAGTATGACCACCTCATTTTAGTCTGCGGCCACTACGAGGGCATCGACCAGCGCTTTATCGACGAGTGCGTGGACGAGGAGCTCTCGATGGGCGACTTCGTCGTCACGGGCGGCGAAATTCCCGCCATGGCCGTGACGGACGCCATCTGCCGCATGGTCCCGGGCGTGCTGCCCGAGGAGGAATGCTTCACCGAGGAGTCCCACTGGGCTGGGCTTTTGGAGTATCCGCAGTATTCCCGCCCCGATGAATGGCACGGCCGCCGCGTGCCGGACGTGCTGCTCTCCGGCCACCACGAAAACGTGGCCAAATGGCGCAAAAAAGAGAGCTACAAGCGCACAATGCTCCGCCGCCCTGACATGTGGGCACAGTTCGACGAAAAGCAGCTCAAAACAAAGAGCGAGAAAAAAGTCCTCGCTGAAGCCAAGGCCGAAGCAGAAGCCATTCTCGCCGCGGAGGCGGAGAAGGCTGAGAACGCCGCAGAATCGCCAGTCGAATAAAAAGCCTCGCAGAGTTTCGTGCTGCGCACAGCACGAAATAAAATCAAATTCGTTTTCTGCCGCGACATGTGCGTGGCAGAAAACACTTTGCGCGAAGTGAGTGTCGAATTGTCCGCTTTTAAGCGGACAACCGAGGCACAGAATGCAGCGAAACCTTCTCAAAAAAGTGGCTTTGCCACTTTTTTGAATACATAAAAAAGCGGAACAGCCTAAGCTGTTCCGCTTTCTTTATGTACTTTTACGCGATGCGCTTCGCGCCGACGTAGCGGGAAGCATAGTAGCTCGCGGACAGGCTGTCGATCATGACCTTGCCAACGCTGTAGCGCGCGTGGATGATCTGACCGTTGCCAATGTAGATGCCGACGTGGCCGATAGCGTGTGAGGAATCCGAGAAGAACACCAGATCACCGGGCTGCAAGTCGGATTTGGCGACGGCGTAGCCGCAGTTCTTATACTGGGCGGTCGCCGAGTGCGGCAGGGAGTAGCCGAGCTGCGCGTAGAGATACATCGTGAAGCCCGAGCAGTCAAAGCCGTTGGGGGACGCGCCGCCGGAGCGGTAGCGCGTGCCGAGGAAGGGCATCGCCATAGAGACGACCTTCGCGCCCACCGTGCCGTCGAGGTCGGCAGGATCGCGCAGATATTCACCGAGCAGCCAGCCGGTCGTCGAGTCGAACGTGACCTGATACCAGCCGTTCGATTCACCGACGACGGTGACCTGCTTGCCGCTGACCACCTGCGTGATCTTGTCGTAATTTGTGCCGGGGCCCGTGCGCACGTTGATCGTGCCGCCCGTGACGACCATGGAGACGGTCTCGGTCTCGCTCACGTCTTCCTTGGCGTCAGCCTTGTCTTCAAGCTCTGCCTGCATCTCATCGAGCTTGGCGAGCTCTTCTTCGTTCGCGCTCTCGGTCTGAACGGATTCCGTCAGCACTGTCACGCGGTCAACGAGATTGCGGATCGAACCGTCGTAAGCGGCCTGCGCCGAAGAGAGCGGCGCGAGCAGGCTGACGGAGAGAATGCCCGAAAGCAGGAACGATAAGCATCGTGAATGGTTTCTCATAGCTGAGTCATCCTTTCGTGAATAAAATCAGGGGTCTGCGCGGCGGCTATTTACATCTTGCCGCTCAGCGCGCGCTCAAGCCAGATGGAGGCAAATTCCATCGCCTCGCCAAGGCTTCCTTTTTCCGTCGAGCGGACCACACGGTCGCGCGAACGGAGGCTTGCGTCCGTCATCTGCAACTGAATGGAAACGCGCTTGGCAAGCGTGATATCCTTGAGCGGCGTGGTATCCAACACCTGCATCATCACGATATATTTATCCGCCATCGAGCCGTAGTAGATGAGATTATCCACACGGCGCAGCGGGTGTCCGCGGTAAACGAGACCTTCCGTAGCTTCTGCCATCTGACTCACTCCTGTCCTTGTAACCAATTTGTAACTTTGTAACCGTTTTGTAACTTTTTGCAGTATAGCATTTTTTGCCCCCCTTGTCAATAAAAGTGGGGCGAAAAAATGCAACAAACCCTCGGAGGCCGCGTTCACGGTCTCCGAGGGTCGTTATTCTGACGCTTTTCGCTTACTTTCCGAGGTAGCTGCGCACAAGCGTTTGCAGCAGCTCATCGCGATCCAGCTTGCGGATCAGCGTGCGGGCGTTGTTATGGTTCGTGATATAGGTGGGGTCCTCCGACAGGATGTAGCCCACGATCTGGTTGATGGGATTATAGCCCTTATCCTCCAGCGCGGCATAAACGGTGGTCAGAATATGACGGATCTCAGCGTCCTTTTCCTGCGCAACATTAAACTTTCGGGTAAATTCTTCCATTGGGAGAGCCCCTCCTTTCCATGCAGACAGTATAGCAACGCAATTTCAAAAAGTAAAGAGAGCGCTGTCAACTGTAACCAAATCGTAATGTTTCCTTAAGGAATTCTCAGCGAAGCACCGCGTTGTGGTCGGCCTTGAGCGCTGCGAGGATGGACTGGACGTCCTCATCTGCCTCTTCGCCGGTCAGGCTGCGGTCATCCGCGCGCAGAACGAGGTTGAACGCCACGCTCTTCTTGCCGATGGCCACGCCGGGGCCGCGGTAAATGTCAAACAGCGACACATCCTTCAAAAGGCCCTTCGCACCGCGGCGGATGCTCTCTTCGAGCGCGCCGACCGTGACGGCCTCGTCGCACACGACGGCGATGTCGCGTGTGACGGCGGGGAACTTCGGAAGCGGCTGGTAGACAGGGATGTCGCCGCGCTTTTCATACATCGCATCGAAGCTCAGCTCTGCGGTGTAGACCTCGGTGTCCATGCCGTAGTTCGCCGCGACGAGCGGATGGATCTGGCCGAACACGCCGAGGTATGTCTCGCCCGCATACACTTTCGCGCAGCGGCCGGGGTGATAAGAATCATTGTCGGTGCAGGCGACGTACTTGACATCCGTGATGCGCAGCTCGTGCAGCAGCGTCTCGATGCTGCCCTTGAAGGAGAAGAAGTCCACGCCGTCGCCGTAAGCGCCGAGGGAGAGGTACTTCGGCTCGTCAGCAAGGCCATCCTCGCGCGGCAGGTAAATTTTGCCGAGCTCATAGAGGCGGGCGGACTTGTTGCGGTAGCTGTGGTTGCGGGCAATGATCTCGAGCATGCTCGGCAGGATCGTCGTGCGCATGATGGAGGTATCCTCGCCCAGCGGGTTCAAAATCTTCAGGGAGTTGCGCAGCGAGGAATCCTTCGGCATGCGGATCTTATCGTAATAGGTCGGGCTGATGAAGGAATAGGTGATGATCTCATCGTAGCCCAGCGCGCGCACAGCGCCGCCGATGGCGCGGTCGAAGCGCTGCTGCTCGCTAAAGCCGCCGCGCGTGGTCTCGCCGCGCATGAGCGTGCAGGGAATCTTATTGTAGCCGTAGAAGCGCGCGACCTCTTCGGCAATGTCGCTGTAATGCTCGACGTCGCCGCGCCAGGACGGCACGTAGATGTCGTCGCCATTCAGGATAAAGCCGAGGGAGACAAGAATTTCGCGCATCAGGTCTTCGCTGAGTTCCGTGCCGAGCAGGGCGTTGATCTTGTCGGGTTCGAGCTTGACGACCGTGGGGGCCTTTTCCTTGGCGACCACGTCCATCACGCCGTCGACGACCTCGCCGCAGCCGAGCAGCTCCACGAGCTCGCAGGCGCGCTCGACGGCCTTGATGGTGTTCATCATGTTGAGGCCCTTTTCATAGCGGGAGGAGGCGTCAGTGCGCATGCCGAGGGCGCTGGCCGTGCGGCGCACGGAAACGCCGTTGAAGTTAGCGGACTCAAAGAGCACCATCGCCGTGTCGCCGACGATCTCGCTGTTCGCGCCGCCCATGACGCCCGCAACGCAGACGGGCTTGTGCTCGTCGCAGATGCAGAGCATGTTCGGCATCAGCTTGCGCTCGTTGCCGTCGAGCGTCTGGATGGTCTCGCCCTCGCGCGCGGTGCGCACGATGATGTGGCCGCCTTCGACGCAGCTGAAGTCAAAGGCGTGCATCGGCTGGCCGTATTCGAGCATCACATAGTTCGTGATATCGACGATGTTGTTGATGGGGCGCACGCCGCTGTTGCGCAATCTCTCGCGCATCCAGCGCGGAGACGGAGCGATCTTGACGTTTTTCACCATGCGCGCGGTGTAGCGCGGGCAGAGGTCGCCGTCCTCAATGTCAATGTCGACGATTTCCGCGATGCTGCCGCCGCAGCCGTGCGGCTCGGGCGTGTGCAGCTTAAGGGGGCGCTTGAACGTCGCGCTCGCCTCGCGGGCAAGGCCGATGACGGAAAGGCAGTCGGGGCGGTTCGGCGTGATCTCAAACTCGACGATGGAATCGTCAAAGCCGAGGATGTGCGCCATGTTGAGGCCCGGCTCGGCGTCCTCTTCCTGTAAGACAAAGATGCCGTCGGCGATGCAGTGGGGGAACTCCTTCTGCTCGGCGTGCAGGTCTTCGAGCGTGCAGATCGTGTCGCTCTTCGTGTTGTACGCGACAAGGTCGCCCTCGTGAAGGTTGGAGCAGCGCGTATCGGGCACAGCGGTTGCATTGCCGAGGTCGAGGCAGGTGTGGAACGTGCCGTCGCCCAGCGGGGCACATTCAAGCACCCTGGCGGCAACAACAGGGCCGTAGACCTTGTCGCCGGGCTTGATGTCAGCGGGGATGGAGGGCTTATCCTTGTCGATGGGATGATAGTCGTTCAGGATGGCGGCGGGCGTGATGACAGCATAGGGGAAGTCGTGCTCCGCCGTCATGCCGAGTTCCTTGAGCGAGCAGAGCATGCCGTTCGACTCAACACCGCGCAGCTCGCCCTTTTCGATCTTCACACCGCCCGGCAGATGCGCGCCATGCAGCGCCGCGGGGACATAGTCGCCCACGTGGATGTTCCACGCGCCGGTAACGATCTGCACGGGCTCGGCCTGACCGACGTCGATCTGGCAGACCCACATGTGGTCGGAGTTTTCATGGCGCTTCATCTCGAGAATTTTGCCGACGACCACGTTCTTGAGGTTCTCGTCGGGACGCTCGATGGTCTCGACCTTCGAGCCGGAGAGCGTCATCTCGTCGTTGAATTCCTTATCGGTGATATCCTTGAGGTCAACGAATTCGTTGAGCCAATTACGGGATAGGATCATATTTGTATCCTCCTAAGAAGTAACAATCAAATTTCGTTTTTTGTGACGACATGCGCGTCACAAAAAACACCGCTCAGGGTGCAAGCGTGCGAGCAAAGCGAGTGCGGCGCAGCACCCTGCGAAAGAGATCGCAGAAAGCGGCTCGCCGCTTTCGCGAGGAATATTAGAACTGTTCGAGGAAGCGGACATCGTTCTCGAAGATCAAACGCAGGTCGCTGATCTTGAAGTGGCCGAGCGCCAGACGCTCAAGGCCCATGCCGAACGCCCAGCCGGAATAGACCGTGGAGTCGATGCCGCAGCCCTCGAGGACCTTCGGGTGGATCATGCCGGCACCGAGCACCTCGATCCAGCCCTCGCCCTTGCAGGTGGGGCAGCCTGCGCCGTGGCACTTGTGGCACTGAATGTCCATTTCGCAGCTCGGCTCGGTGAACGGGAAGTGATGGGGGCGGAAGCGCGTGACCGTGTGCTCGCCGTAGAGCTGGCGCACGACCTCGTTGAGCGTGCCCTTGAGGTCCGCCATCGTAATGCCCTTGTCGATGGCCATGCCCTCGATCTGGTGGAACATGGGCGAGTGCGTGGCGTCGACCTCGTCCTTGCGGTACACGCGGCCGGGGGCGAGAATGCGGATGGGCAGCTCGCGCGTCTCCATCGCGTGGATCTGCATCGGAGAGGTCTGCGTGCGCAGAAGGATCGAGCTGTCCTCGGTGAAGTAGAACGTGTCGCTCCACTCGCGGGCGGGATGGCCCTCCTCGACGTTGAGCTTCGTGAAGTTGTACTCGGCAAGCTCGACCTCGCGGTCTTCGAGAATTTCAAAGCCCATGCCGACGAAGATGTCCTTGATCTCGTCGAGCACCTGATACATCGGGTGCTTCACGCCGATCTTTTCCTGCTTGCCGGGGATGGTCACGTCCACGGCCTCGGACTTGAGCTTGAGCTCCATGGCCTTGTCGGCAAGCTCTTTCGTCTTTTCCTCGATGTTCGCTTCGAGCTTGGCGCGCACGTCGTTGGCGAGCTGCCCGATCACGGGGCGCTCTTCGGCGCTGAGCTTGCCCATCTGCTTCAAAACGGCGGTCAGCTCCCCCTTTTTGCCAAGGTAGCGGACGCGCAGTGCTTCGAGGTCCTCCGCCTTGCCGGCGTCGGAGATCGCATCGAGCGCCGCCTTGCGGATCGCTTCCAGTTGTTGTTTCATATCATTTCTCCTTTTCAGGTAAAAATTTGCAGAATTTCAAAAATCGGCGGCAGGGGCAAAAAAAATAGTCTTTCCTCCCGACACTCTCGGGACGAAAGACTTTCTTCCGCGGTACCACCCTGATTCGCGCCCAAAGGCGCGCGCTCGTTGCCCGTAACGGGGGCTGACCGGCCGCGCATTTCCTCGCGGCTGCTCGGGGGCGAACCAAGCGACATCCCGCAGACCGGCTCCCAGCCGCCGACCGGTCCTCTCTACGCGGAACAAACACGCTATTTTCCCTTTCACAGCATTTGTCTAAGTGGTACTTATATCACAGAAAAAAGGAACTTGCAAGTGGGAATTTTCCCCTTGCCGGCAAAAAAGCGGCAAAAGCGCAAAATATCGCGCATTTTCCTCTGCGCACTCCCCTTTTCCTGCCCAAAACGCGGAAAAGCCGCACTTTACAACGTGCAAAAACGTGATATACTATAATAGTTGTTTACAAACCCACCGTGGCTGCTCTCGCAGCCGGATAAGGAGAACGATCATGGACGAAAGAAAGCGTCTTTACAAGTCCTGCAACAACAAGATGATCTGCGGCGTCTGCGCAGGCATCGCAGACTACTTCAACATTGACCCGTCGATCGTGCGCGTGCTCTGGGCGGTCCTCGCTCTGGCCGCCGGTACCGGCGTGCTCGCCTATATTGCCTGCGCGATCATCCTGCCCGAGGGCGACACCGAGGTCTGACCGCTTGACAATCCGCGCAAAAAAGATATACTAAATCCTGTTTGCCGCGCGAAACGGCAGAAAAAGATGTAAAACGCGAAGGGAGCTTCCTTTTATGGCGACTTATCCGATGCATGTCGCGGGTCTTGACCGCGACTTTCCCATCTGCAAGGTAACGGACGATCTTTATATCGGTGCTTTCATCATGTTCGGCGACGCGGAGCTGACCGTGCGCTGCGCAGAAGAGCTCTTGAAGCTCGCCGAGGGCATCGACTACGATTACCTCTTCACCGCTGAGGCAAAGTCCATCCCCCTCATCCACGAGATGGCGCGCCAGAGCGGCGCGAAAAAGTATTTTATCGCGCGCAAGGGCCCCAAGGTCTACATGCCCGACCCCATTTCCGTGGAGGACAAGTCCATCACCACCGTCGCCCAGCAGAAGCTTTTCCTCGGCTCTGACGACGCAGACCTCATCCGCGGCAAGAAGATTTTGCTCGTCGACGATGTCATCTCCACGGGCGGCTCGCTCAAGGCGATGGAAGCACTCGTCGAAAAGGCGGGCGGCACCGTTACGGGCCGCATGGCCGTTCTCGCCGAGGGCGGCGCAGCCGACCGCAAGGACATCCTGTTCCTTGAAAAGCTGCCCGTCTTCAACGCCGACGGCAGCGTGAAGTAAAAAGATGCAATCACAGAAGCGCAAAGCGCCTTTCAAAGAGCTTTCTTTGAAAGGCGCTTTCTCTGTTATTCGGTGATCTCCTCGCAGACCGTCGGCGATGTAGGCCTTGCTTCGGCCTCCGGCGCTGTTCTTAGTCCGCTCAAACCGCGGCGGCAGAGCACGCAGCCCGCCGCGCATACGGCGGCCATGACGGCAAGGAACTGCCACTTCTCCGCAAAACCGCCCAAAAGCCCCAGCGGGTCGTTCATTGCGTTGAACGCGGCGTGCGCGGCGATCGTGGGCAGGATGCTCCCCGTGCGATAGCGAATATAGCCGAAAAGCAGGCCCATGAGAAACGCGTAGCCGATCTGCACCGGCGTTCCGTGGATGAATCCAAAGAGTACCGCTTGCAGTACAATTGCGATCCACACCGGCATGGCCCGTTCCAGCCGCGACTGGATGACGCCGCGGAACACGAGCTCCTCCGCAAGCGGCGCGCCGGCCACCACGGCAAGCGCCGGGACCAGCCCCGTCTCTGTGCTCAGGCGCATGGCTTTTCCATATTCCTCCATCCAGCTTTCCGGCAGCAGGGCAAGCACCAGACTGACCAGCACATAGAGGACGACCGCGCCGAAGGCGCAGAAGCCCACCGTCCAGCCCGAGCAGTGACGAAGGCCCGCCGCCTCGGATAGCGGCTTTTTCCGCAGCAGGAACCACAGCAGCAGTACCGCGGCGATGATCAGACACGATAGCAGCGTGAGCGCCGACAGGCCGTCAAGAAGCCGCTCCGCCACCGCCTGCGCCCCCTGTGCAAGGTCCGCTCCCCTATTGATCGCCGCATCGGCAGCGATACCGATCCCATAGACAAAGGGCAGCAAAACCTGCACCGCCACGAAAAAGAGCTGATACAAAGCGGATCTCCCCAGCGCAGCCAAAACGCCCTTTGCGGAATAGGAATGCTCGGTTTTCATATCTTCCCCCTCCTTGTCCGGCCCTAAAATTGCCGCAGCCTCCATTTTGTGTGCGGGCCACTTCAAGCAAGCCCGGCGCAGTGAATGCCAGCGCGTTTTATTCGTCTTTTAGTTGAAAATATTCATTTATCTCAATACCGTTTGTTTAATTATACTGTATTATCCGATGCTTGTAAATAGCATTTTGTGAAAAGCAATCTTTCGGCAACGGCCTGTATTTGTCCGGTCCATCATACAGTTTATGATACAGTGAACTTCTGCGTTCTTCTCACTTTTCGTCAGTTTTACTAAAAATATTTTAGCTTTTTCTGCTGGACAAGTGCAAAAGAACGTAGTATCCTATAAAAAATAAACGAGGAAGATGGATGATTCATCCGATAAACTGGTCAAACACAACAAAATAAGGAGGAAAACGCATGGCATACCGGGAAAGCTACGCAGGAAAGATCAACCGCAAGCTGAACAAGAAGCTCCACGTCGTCGAGGTGGCCTCGGGACGGCAGAAGGCCGACCTCGTGCTCAAGAACGCGACGTATGTGAACGTCTTCTGCAACGAGCTCAGTCATGGCGACATCGCCGTGGCCGAAGGGCTGATCGCAGGCATGGGCGAGCATTACGAGGGCGCGGTCGAGATCGACATGGGCGGCAAGCTCGTGCTGCCCGGCTTTGTCGACGCGCACATCCACTTAGAGAGCGCGCTCGTTTCCCCCAAGGAATTTGCCAACGCCGTCATTCCGCACGGCACCACGACCGTCATCACCGACCCGCACGAGATCGCTAATGTCATGGGCACCGACGGCATCGAGTATATGCTGCAGGCGACGGAAGATCTGCCCGTTGACGTGCGCTTCATGCTCCCCTCCTGTGTGCCCGCAACGCCGCTCGACGAATCCGGCGCGGTGCTCGATTACCGCGCGATCGACTCGTTCTACGAGCACAACCGCGTCGAGGGTCTGGCCGAAATGATGAACTATGTCGGCGTCGCGAACGCCGACGAGCAGGTGCTCGAAAAGATCGTCGCCGCGCAGGCACACCACAAAAAAATCGACGGCCACGCCCCCGGCCTTTCGGGCAACGACCTGAACGCCTACATCGCCGCCGGCGTCTATTCCGACCACGAGTGCAGCACCGTGGAGGATGCCATCGCCAAGCTCGAGCGCGGACAGTACATCATGATCCGCGAGGGCACGGCTGCGCGCAACCTTGACGCGCTCCTCCCGCTGCTCACACCGCAGTACTACACCTACTGCATGTTCTGCACCGACGACAAGCACCCGAACGATCTTCTCGAAAAGGGCCACATCGACTACATCGTGCGCCGTGCCATCAAGTCGGGCGTCGACCCGATCATCGCCGTCAAATGCGCGAGCCACCACGCCGCGCGCTACTTCCTGCTCAACAACCGCGGCGCAATCGCACCGGGCTTTCTTGCGGACTTTGTCGTGATCGACAATTTCGACGACTTCAACATCCTTGAGGTCTACAAGAAGGGCAAGCTGATGTTCGACGGCAAGACCGTCACGCCGTTTGAAGCGCCCGAGATCGATCCGCACCTCGTCAAGCGCTCGCACGAGACGTTCCACGTTGCGCACCTTGAGGCCACGGACTTTATCGAGTCCCGCCCGCGCGCGGTGCTCGGCATGGTGCCCGGCGAGATCGTCACGACCGATGCGGGCTACGCCGAAAAGATCAGCGTTGAGGACGACATCTTGAAAATTGCCGTCATCGAGCGCCACAAGAACACGCACCACATCGGCATTGGCTACATCAAGGGCTACGGCCTCAAGTCCGGCGCGGTGGCGACATCCATCTCGCACGACAGCCACAACATCATCGTCGTCGGCGCGAACGAGGAGGACATGGCCGCGGCGGTCAACCGCGTCGTCGAGCTCGGCGGCGGCATCGTCGTGATAGACGACGGCAAGGTGCTCGGCGAGCTCCAGCTCCAGATTGCAGGCATCATGAGCGAAGCGCCGCTCATCGAAGTCAACGAGGCGCTGGAAAATGCCAAGGAGCAGGCCTTCAAGCTCGGCGTTTCGCGCGGGGTCGACCCGTTTATGACGCTTTCGTTCATGGCGCTGACCGTCATTCCAACGCTGCGCCTCACGACGCGCGGCGTGTTCGACGTCATCAATCAGCGCTACGTGTGATCCTACATTGTGAAAGGCTCCGGTGCAGTGCGCCGGAGCCTTTTTTCGAAAAGTTTTGCTTGCAAATGCTCCCTGCATCGCATATAATAATTGTTGCACCTGCCGGTGTGATGGAATTGGTAGACGTAGCGGACTCAAAATCCGCCGCTGGCGACAGCGTACCGGTTCGAGTCCGGTCACCGGCACCAAGAGCAGAGGACCTGCGCCGCGGGTCCTCTGCTCTTTTCTTTGAACGGGCAAAAGAAAATCCGGATATTAAAATTGTGGTCGTTTGGCCGGGGCAGTACCGGAGTGAGGCTTTCCTCTGCGATCCCACTGTTGCACTTGAGAAGATCCGATAAGCAGCATTGTATTCCTCGGAAAATCTACAATGCTGTGCGAGCCTGTCTGTCATCGCCTTTCAGGCCGCAATCAAAGTAAGAAAAAGCACGCCTGCCAAGCAGACGTGCTTTTCATTTTGTGTCAGGGGTTTTGGCTTTTCAGCGTCTTCCGCCGAAGCCGCCTCCGCGGCCACCGCCAAATCCGCCGCTGCGACCTCCGCCAAATCCACCGCCGCGGCTGCCGCCAAAGCCTCCGAAGCTGCCGCCTCTGCCGAAACCACCGCCGCGGCTGCTGCCGCCGAAGCCTCCGAAGTTTCCGCTGCCAAAGCCGCCTCCGCGGCCGCTGCTGCCGAATCCGCCGAAGGAATTACCGGAACCGCCCGAGGGCCGTCTCGGCTGCTGGGGCGGGCGGCGATTACCGCCGGAGGAGCCGCCGCTGCGCGGCGGTCTGGGTCCGCCCTGCGGAGGACGGGGGCCGCCCGAACGGGGCGGACGCGGGCCGCGCGGGGGACGGCGTCCCCAGAAGATGGGGTGATACATCACCGTCGGAACGCCCATGCCGGGCATCATGTAGCGGCGGCGATAGCGGCGATAACGCATGCCATCAAGCATGATCCAGATGATAAAGAATATGATGAGGATCATGATGAACATCACACCGTTGGCCGCCTCGTCCAGCACCGCCTCGCTCTGCTGATACTGCTGGCTCAGCTCCACATGGAGCGCGGCGCAAAGTGAGCGCACCGCCGCGTCATAATCGCTCTTCTGCACGCCGCTTTCCATGCAGGAGGCGACGAAGCTCTGCGAAAGGCCGCTGAGCAGATCGTAGAAATCGCCGCTGGCGACCAGATAATAGTCCTGCTGCTGTTTGGCGATGACAAGAATGGCGTCATTTGAGCCAAGCTGCATCGTGTCCGCATAGTCATACGCCGTATTCTCGAGATTATCCGACGACTGCACCGTCACGACGGCCATGATGCTGCCGAACATCTTGTCCCAGTTGGCGTTGTAGAGGCCGACGGCCTCCTCGGTCTTGTCGGAAAGGATATCTGCCTCATCGCGCACATACTGCGTAAAGGCCGCCGTGGAAAGCGAGGGATCGAGCTTTTCGCCGCCCTCCGGCGTAGAGACGGCGGGCGCCTTGTGCAGTCCCCACGCACTGGATGCGACGATCGCCAGAATCAGCACGACGATGGCGACGCCGCGTTTTTGAAAGAATTTCATATGCTTCTCCTATCCGGAGCGTCTCAGCTTCTCAGCTCCATGAGCTTCTGCTTCAGCTCGCCCTCAATGCGGCCGAGCTCGACCTCCGCTTCCTTGCGCTTCTGCGCGCCCTCGCGCTGGATGTTCACGACCTCGTCGAGCGTGGAGACGAGCTGCTCGTTCGTGTGCTGCAGCGTCTCGATATCGACGATGCTGCGCTCGGCCTCCTTTGCCGTGGCGATGGTGCCCATCTTGAGCATATCGGCGTTCTTCTTGAGCAGCTCATTCGTCGTCTGCGCCACGGCGCTCTGCGCGGCCGTCGCCTGACGGCTGTGCTCCATGCCGAGCGCCAGCACCATCTGGCTCTTCCAGAGGGGGATGGTATTGACGAGCGAGGACTGGATCTTTTCGACCATCAGCGTGTCGTTGTTCTGCAGCAGTCGCGTCTGCGGGCCCATCTGGAGCGAGACCATGCGCGTGAGCTCCAGGTCATGCAGCTTCTTTTCAAAGCGCTCGCACTTCTGCGCGTAGTCGTTGTAGGCCTGCGCATCCTCGGCAAGGCCGCTCGCCTCCGCCTTCTTGCGCAGCTCCTCGAGCTCGCCAGTGCGGACCTCGGCCAGACGCTTTTTGCCCGCGATGATATACATGGTCAGTTCTTTGTAGTACTTGAGGTTCAGCTCATACATCTGGTCGAGCATCGCGATGTCCTTCATCAGCGTGACCTGATGCTTTTCAAGCTCAGAAACAATGCGGTTCACGCTCGTCTCGGCCTTGCCGTACTGCGCGCGCATCAGCTCGAGCTTATCCTTCTGCTTGTGGAACAGGCCTGCGAAGCCCTTCTTCTCCTCCTGACCGAAGCCCTTGACCTCGACGACGAGGTTCGAGAGCGTCTCGCCCACTTCGCCCAGGTCCTTGTTGCGCACGGAGGACAGTGCATTTTCCGAGAACGTCGCCACGCTCTTCTGCGCGGCCACGCCGTAGTTGAGCACAAGGTTCGTATCCGTGATGTCGATCTTTTTCGCAAAATCGTCGACGGCTTTCTTCTCCTGCTCGGTGAGCATGCTCTCATCGACCTTAACGGGCTCGACTTCCTTTTTCTCCGTCTCGGGCGCGGCGGGCGCTTCGGGCGTGAGCGTCAGCTCAGGAACGGCTTCCTGCGCCGCTTCGGTGGGGTTCAGGGTCAGCTCGGGCATCATGTTGTCGCTCATATCATTTCTCCTCCGTATTTTGGCTTTGAGTTTGTTCTTTTTCGTGCTTTTTGATGCGCTGGATGCGGCGCAGGCACAGCAGCGTGGCCAACGCCCAGATCAGCGCGGAATAGTAAAGCGTATCCCTGTGCAGATGCAGCGCGCCGGTGATGCTTGCCACACACATGATGGCAAAGATTGCACAGAAGATCGGGTCGAGCCACACGCCCTTGAGGCGCTTCATGATCCATGCGTTCACCTTGGCATTGAACGCCATCACTTTCTTTCGCATCGCTTACTCCTTTATAGCTCAAGCTTGATGTCGTCCTGCGAGGCCGTAGCCGTGCCGGACTCGGCATGCAGCTCACCGTCGTCCTCACTGAGCCCCTCGCGCTTCATCATGTTTTCAAGCACCGTGATGTCGGTGGAAATATCCATCGCCTCGCTGCCGAAGAGCATATCGAGCTGCTTTTCAAAGGCGGCGACGATGGTACTCATCATGCTCTCCACACGCTGCATGGTGTTATCGATATTCTCACCGTTCACACCCTGCGCGCCCATGCGGTCATAGGCATTCAGGAGCTTGAGCGTGGTGGGCAGATAGTAGTCCATAAATTTGCGGATCTGCGGCAGCTTTTGGGGGTCTGCCTTGACCTGCGCGAAAATCTTCGCGCTCAGATCCTCGAGCCGGTCGATGTCGGCGGAGATCTTCTCATCCTTGATGGACGTGTTGAGCCGCTTCATCTCGGAGATGGCAAGATTGCCGTCCTTGATCATCTTGTCGAGCTCCGGATTGCCGGTGGTCTCTTCCTTTTTCGGCGGGTCGGACACCGTGACTTCGACCGTGCCGCACACGGCGTTCATGATGAAAAATACCACCGCTGACGCGGCCGCCACCAGAATGAAGTGCGGCACGCGGTAGAGCGGAAACAGCAGCGCATAAATGACCCATGTTCCCGCCGCGGCGTAATAGGGTACGGTGGATCTGCGTTTGACGGTTGCCAAGGCGATCGCCTCCTGTTTTCATAAATATTTTGACTGATATATGATATCACATCGCATCAGCGCGGTCAAGCAAAGCAAGCGCTTGAAACATTGCAATATCGCACTTTTTACAAAAGAAGGCGGCGTCCGGTCCGGGACGCCGCCTTCTTGCAAAATACTGCGTTTTTCTTATTCGTTTCGGATGGCTTCGAGCGCCGAGATCTTGACCGCCTTGTTCGCCGGCTGATAGCCGGACACAAGGCCAACCAGCACCGAGAACACCAGCGCGAAAATGATAAGCTCGGGCTTGATGACGGAAACGCGCGTCACGTTCTCCCCGCCGATGAGCGCCTGTTTAATGAGCTCCCACGTCACTCCCCCGCCGCCGAACGCGCCGAAGGAGAAGAGATTGATGCCGACGGAGATGATGAAGCTGAAAAGAAGTCCCAGCACGCCGCCGAGAAGGCCGATGCTGCCCGCCTCCATCAGGAACATCGCGCGGATATCGCGCACATAGCAGCCGAGCGCCTTCATAATGCCGATCTCCTTCGTGCGCTCGGAGATGGACATGATCATCGTGTTCGTGATGCCGATGGCCGCGACCAGAAGCGAGATCGCGCCGAGACCGCCGAGCATCAGCTCGATCTGGCGGGTCTGCTTGTTGAGCTCGTCGCGCATGCTCTGCATAGAATACGTACTGTAGCCCAAGTCCTTGATGGACTGCTCCACATCTGACACGGCGTCGAGGCTCTCAGCCTTGACGTTGATGCTTGAATACTCGAACTTCGTGTCGGTCTTGCCGGTCAGGTCCTGAATAAGAGCTTTGAGCGCATTGATGTCCATCATCACGCCGTCGCTCGTCTCATAGCCCTTTCCCTGGTCCTCCTTCAGCACACCGACGACCTTTAGCTCGACCTCGTAAGGCGTGGGCTCGGTGCCCGTACCGTCGTCATACGGTGTGAGTACCATGGTGATGCTCGTCTTGAGCGGGTCGAAAAACGGGTCGGGGACGTTTTCCGTGTCGATATTGCCGTTTTCGTCCCAGGTGTATCGGTAGACATAATTTCTGCCGTCAGGCATGAGCGTATCGGTGAAGTTATAGGCAAAATACTGGCCCACGACCACCTCGTCGCTGCTTTCTGGGTAGCGGCCCGCGACCAGCTCATAACCCATGTCCTCAAGGGCGCTCGAGTCAATGCCGGCAAAATTGACCCAGTTGGCCGTGTAGCGGCCGTTGATGCCCGCCTTAAACGAAATGTTGTAATCGTCGAGGCTTGCCTTGGGCATGACGGCCTTGACGCCCGCGATCTCATGGAAGCTCTCGACCGCCTTGTCGTCAAGCTTGCTCTCCGTCTGCGTGCCGGTGCTCTGGTTGTAGCCGCGGTAGACCTCGATGATGGAGAGGTCGCCCATATTTTTGAGCATCTGGTCGTAGGACTCCTGCATGCCCGCGCCGATGGAGACCATCACGATGATGGACGTGCAGCCGATGAACACGCCCAGCACCGTTAAAACCGTACGTCCTTTGCGCCGTGACAGGCTGTCAAAGCACATTTTCAGGATGTCTGCGAATCTCATTTTTTCTGCTCCTCAGCACCCGTGGCCGCAGTCTCTTTGCTTTCAGCCGCCGCGGCTTCCGCTGCCTCCTGCTTCTCCTCGGCGATCTCCTCTTCGTCCCACTTGTCCCACAGCGCTTGCTCGGCCTTCTGCTTGGCCTTCTTCTTGCGGATGCGCAGCACGATGAGAAGGACGATAAGCGCAGCAACCACCGCGATGATGACGTACTTCCACGGGAAGGTGCTTGCCGGCTCGGGGTCGATCATACCGGGATCGTCCATGCCGGGGTCGGCCGGCTCGTAGGCCATGGCCTCGACCGTCGCTTCAAAGACGCGCTCTTTCGTGTTGCCGTTGGAATCCTCGTAGGTGATGACGATCTTGACCTGATTCTCGCCCTCCAGCTGCGGGGTCACGGCAAAAGCGATGGTGCCGTTCTTGCCGCCGTCGATCGTGCCGACGCGCTGATAGGCCGTCGGCGTGTCGATATCGCCGGAGATGGTCGCCTCAACGTTGTTGATGGCGCTCTTTCCCTTGTTGACATAGTCGATGGTCAGGCTCGTCTCCTCGCCGACGTAGCCGGTGTAGGAGGTCTTGGGCTCGCTGAGCTCAAAGCGGTCGGGCTGGTAAAGAGGAACGCTCAGCGACAGCGTGGCGTTGCCCGACTTTCTTGCGTTCTGGTCGACGTATTCATAGGTCACGTCGATCTTGACGTCCTGCGCGCTGGCGCTGATGAGCTGCGCGGCCTTCATCGGCACGGTGACGGTCTTGCTGCCGCTCGCGGAGACGGATTCAAAGTAGAACGTGTTTGTCGAGCCGTTGAGCATCAGGTCCTGACCGCCGGTGACGGTGACCATGACGTTTTCGATCTTGATGGTCTTGCTGGTGTTCATGAACGAGAAGCTCACGTTCGTGCTCGAGCCTGCCGCGACGGACGAACCGCCATAGTTGTACTTCGAGAGAATGACAATGGGCGTGGGGCTCGCAATGGTCTCCTCGTCCTTCGTATCCTTGGTAACGGTGGAGAGAACGTTCACGCTGCCGCTGGCGCTGCCGCCGGTGAGCTGCGTGCCATTGTCGTAGTAGAACGACAGCGTGGCGTCAATCGTCTGCATCTGGGATTCGATCTTGTCGAGCGCCTTGACCGTCACAGTGACAGCCGTGTCGCGGCCCGCGCGGATATCGTCGAGCATGTAGTCCTGACTGCCCATGATGAGAAGCGAGCCGGAGGATTTGAGCGTCAGGATGGGGTCACGCATGGCGGTCGTGCCGGCGTTCTGGATGTAGACGGTGATGGTCTTCGTCTGGCCCGCGGCGATGGCCGTGGACATACCGTCAGAGTTGAAAACGGCGCGCGGCTCGGGAATCGTTTCCGGCGTCGGCTCGGGTTCCGGCTTCGGCTCGGTGTAGGGCACGCACTCACGGATGGGCGAAACGCTGTTGTTGGACTGATAGCCTCCATTGACGACAGGTTTTCCTGCCTCGTCCGTTGCGCCGTCATAGTAAATGGTAAAGTTGAGCGCCTTATTTGTGTCGCCGGTATAGGTAAGATTATCGAATGTCACTTCATATGAACCGTAAGAGCCTTTTTTAATGACATCTGCCGTGCCGCCCTGAAAGCTGTCAAGGCCTCGCACAACACGAATGCTATCGCTTCTGCCGTCCGTGCGTGACAAATAGACCGTAATGCTCACCGTGTCGCCGGTCTCAATACTGCTGCAGCTCGCCTCATAGCCGGTGATCAAAAACGTCGGCTCTTTGGTCTGAGGTACCGATGTCCCCTCCCCAGTTTTACTTCCATCGTCCGCCTTGGCGACATTCATCGGCAGCAGCGCTGCGCACAGCACAAGGGCAAGGCAGAGCGAGAGCAGGGATCTTGAAATGCGTTTCATGTTCGATTTCCTCCGTTATTCGATATAAGGTGCGGCGTCGATCTCCGCCTTGACCTGGTTTTCTACGTTGCTGACGATCCTGCCGTCGATGAGCGTCACGATGCGGTCGGCATATTCAGTCATCTCCGGGTCGTGGGAGACGAGCACGATCGTCTGGTGGAAGCGCTTGGCAAAGCCGCGGATCATGTGCATGACCTCTTTCGTCGTCCTTGTGTCGAGGTTGCCGGTCGGCTCGTCGGCGAACACGACCTCGGGGTGCGTGACGAACGCGCGCGCGATGCCCACGCGCTGCTGCTGTCCGCCGGACATCTGGTTTGGAAAGTGGTCCATGCGGTCCTTCAGTCCCACGCGGCAGAGCATTTTCTTCGCCTCCAGCAGCCGCACATCCGGGTCGATGCCCTTGAACATCAGCGGCATGGCCACGTTTTCCGCCGCCGTCAGCTCCGGCAGCAGGTTGTAGGACTGGAAGACGAAGCCGATGTGCTTCTGCCGAAAGGCGGCGAGCTGGTTCTCGTTGAGCTGTGAGATCGGCACGCCGCCGATGCGCACCACGCCGCGCGTGGGCTTTTCCAGTCCCGCCAGCTGGTTGAGCAGCGTCGATTTGCCGCTGCCGGACGTGCCGAAGATGCAGCACACCTCGCCCCGCGGGATGTCGAGGTCAATATTGTGCAGTGCGACCACGTGCTCCTGCCCCATCATGTACACCTTTCGGAGCTTTCGCACCGAAATGACGGGCTTCTGGTCATTTGCCATCGCAGTTTCTCCTCAATTTTAATCTTGGGTCCATTATAATCTCATCTTATGAAGAAGTCGTTACAATCAGGCGCGATTTGGTTACAAATTATTTAAGAGTTCCTTAATTCTCGCGCCGAGCCTCTTTCCTGTATTATTTAGACGGAATTTATCGAAAAATGTTTCATCCTTTTTGAAAAAAGCGGCGGACTTTTTTGAAGTCCGCCGTTTTTTAAGTTCATGCCGTTTTAGTTCAGCGGCACGTCGGGCACGACGTAGACCGTCGTGCTCGCGCCGTTCGTGTCGATGGGCAGCGTGTCGTCGAGGGGCTGCGTCAGCGCCGCGTCGGCATAGAGAAGATTGCCGGTGCTGCTCACAAACGTGACATACGTGCCGCGCTTGATGGAGATCTCCTGCGTCTCCTCGTCCGCCGCGCCGGGGTTATAGACAAGCGTCAGCGCGCAGACCTCATCGCTGTTGAAGGCCTCGGCCGCCAGCTCCTTGTCCGGCAGATAGGACTCGCCATAGCTCCAATCATAGAGCGTCGTGCCGAGGACGGATGCCTCACCGCTCTCATCCTTGCTGTAATCTGTCACAGACTTGGCAAGAAGCTCGCCCGTCTCGGGGTCGACATAGTAGAGGGTCGTAAAGTAGTAGTCCGGCATGTCGTTGTAGGTCGTGGTGGTCGAGATCACCACCGCGCCGTCCTGCTCGCTCTGCTCGTCGATGGTCTCGACCGAGCCGTCGTCCTGCAATTCGCCGCAGGAGGGCAGCATCGCCTGAATGTAGCTCTCATACTCGCCGCTCGGATAGCAGTTCATATTCAGGCGGCCGTCGCTTTCCATTTTGCTGAGATACACGCCGTTTCCCTCGATCGACAGGCAGGCCTGAGCGAAGAATTCATCCTCGCCCACGGGGCTGTTGGCGGTGTAGCTGTAGTGCGAGGCCAGCAGCAGGCTTCCCTTATCATCGCGCGTGTACTGCACCTTGGCTGTGTAGGTCTCTTTGCTGTCCTGGTCGGTGCCCTGAATGCTCACGGTCACCGTGTCGTGTTCTTCGAGCAGCTTTTCGGGAATGTTGTCCGCGCGCACCTGCTCGAGCGAAATTTCCTTCGGCTCGTCGGCGTTTTTATCGTTGTTGTTCGTGTCGCCGCCCTGCGTGCCGCAGCCCGCGAGCAGGCTAACGACGCAAAGCGCGCCAATGCTTGCTTTCTTCCAGTTTTTCATCTTAGTTTCCTCCTTATTTGGACGCGGGCTCGCGCCCGCATTCTAAAGCTTTTTAATGGTTCTTTTCCAGCGGCACGATGTAGACCGTTGCACTCTCGCCGCTCGTGTCGATGCCGTCGTAGAAGTCGATGGGCTTGGTCAGCTCCCTGTCCGCATAAAGCGCGAGATCCGCACTGTCGAGGAAGAGGATGCGCGTGCCATGCGCCACGCGGATCTCGCTGACGCTCCAGCCGTTCTCCCCGACGTCCCAGCCCTTCTCCGAGCCCGGCGCGGGATAGAAGTACGTCAGATCGCAGACGTCCTCCGTGCTGTCCGTCGAAAACAGAACCTCGTTCATCACATTGCGTTCTGCTTGATAAGGCTCGTCGTAGCTCCAGCGGTAAAGCGTCGTATGCAGCTTGGATACCTCGCCGCTTTCCTTTTTGATGTAATCGGTCACCGACGCCTCCAGCACCTCATTCGTCGCAGGGTCAACGCGGTAGAGCGCCGTGTAGTAATCGCCATCGGAAGACAGATAGCGCGCGGTGACGGAGAGCAGCAGCTCACCGTCCTGCTCGCTGCAGCTGTCGACCGACTGCTCCACGTCCTCTTCCAAAGCAGGGCATCGGGGGATCATGTCGAGAACGTACTGCTCATACTTTCCCTCAAGGTAAATGCTCAGGCTCAGGTCCTCGGTGCTGTCGCTCTCCATACGCGCGGCATCCATCGCTCCGTTCGCCTGACCCCATAGCTCGGCTTTGCCGCTGGTGCTGTTTTCGGTGTACTGGCAATGATACCAGGCCAGCACCTCATCCACAACGCAGGTGTACTGAAACTTCGCCGTACGGGTCACAGCGTCATTTTGATCATTCTCCTGCACGGTCACGGTCACCGTGTCGTGCTTTTTGAGCAGCGAGCGCTGATCGTTCGCAGCCCGTAACTGCTCGACCGTGATCTGCGGCTCATCGGCGCTGTCGTCATCACTCAGCCCGCAGTCGCCTCCGCAGCCCGCGAGCAAGCCCGCGGCGCATAAAGCAACGGTGACGGCTCTCTTCCAGCTTTTCATGGTGTGCTCTCCTCTCTCATCTCCCACCGGTCTCAACCGCCGCTTTTCACGTAGACGATCGTGCTTTCGCCGTCCGGCCACTCGATCTCAGGGGTTTGATACTCCTGCGTCATGGCGGCGTCGTAGTAAAGCATGACGCCCTTACCACTCTCTGGGGAAAAGTACGCTGCGCTCGGCACGGTAAAGTGCTGCTCGTGCTCCTGCGCGGTACCCGGGTCCCACACGAGCGTGATTTCATGCTTGGGAACATCGTCCGACAGCATCAGCGCGTAGAGGTCTTCCTCCGGTTCGTAGGGGCGGTCATAGTCAAAGGTGTACTGCACGGTTCCGTAGCAAACATCTTTGCCGCTCTCATTCGTTGCATACAGCTCCATTCGGGCGCTCAGCAGGTCATCGGAGGTCGGATCGACGCAGTACCGCTCGAGCGAATACGCATCGTCGTCATCGCCGCCGATCAAGCGTGTCCTGATCTCAAACACGAGCTGGCCGTCCTGCTCATACGGCTCTTCGACCTCCACCGTGATGCCGTCACCGGCTACGGGCAAAAACGGTTCCCGCGCGGTACTTTCTTCGTACCACTCATCCGTTCCGCAGGCGATCACACTGGCAATCCGAGTGCTGCCGTCATCATTTGTTCCAGCGATAATGCACATACCGTCCGGCACTTCATCCAGGCAAACATTCATGCCGTAAATATCGTCTGCACCGTACTCATCATAATACCAGCCGTGGCTCCAGCTTTGCAGCCGACCTTCTTCGTCGCGCGTGTACTGGTCAGTGCTCTTGACGTCCTGACCGCCGTTGCTGCTGTCTGTGCTCTCCCGTACAATAGTCACCACCTTGTGCCGTTCAAGCAGCGCGGAGATCTTATTCCTCTCACAGATGTCTTCGTAGGTAATCTGCAGCTCGTCGGCGCTGTCGTCATCGTCAAGCCCGCAGTCGCCTCCGCAGCCCGCGAGCAGCAGCGCGGCGGCAAGTGCGAGGGCACTCATTAGTCCCCAGCGGTTCATTTTGTTTCTCATCTCATCGTCTTCTTTCCATCTTGATTATGCGGAGCTTTTTTCGTTCCGTACATTCTCTTAGACGAGAAATTTCTCAAAAAGTTTCACCCTTATGATTTTTTTAAGAAACTTTTTTCTTTCCCGTGCGAGCTCTTGCATTTTCCGCCGACGCGGCATACAATGAGGACACATTTCACCCGGGAGGGGCGTTTTTATGAACTATATCGGCATTGACCTCGGCGGCACGAACATCAAGGGCGCACTCGTGAGCGCAGAGGGCGAGATCTTAAAAGAGCATTCTATCCCGACGCGCGTCGATCTCGGCCCCGAGGCCGTCGCGGGGCGCATCGGTCAGGTCATCGCGCAGCTCTCTGACGGCGAAAGTGCCGTCGGCGGCGTGGGGGTCGGCTGCCCCGGCACGGTGGACGACGCGAGCGGCATCGTGCGCTTTGCGGCGAACCTGAATTTTGTGAACTTCGACCTGCGAAGCGCGCTGCGCGCGCACACTGCGCTTCCCATCCACCTCGGCAATGACGCAAACGCCGCGGCGCTGGGCGAGGCGCTGTTCGGCTGCGGCCGCGGCGCGGAGAGCACCATCGTCGTCACGCTCGGCACGGGCGTCGGCGGCGGCGTGGTGCTCGGCGGCAAGCTCCTGACAGGCTACACGGGCGCGGCGAGCGAGATCGGCCACATGGTCATCGCGGAAAACGGCGAAGAGTGCACCTGCGGCAGCCGCGGATGCTTCGAGGCCTACTCCTCCGCCACGGCGCTGATTCGCGACACGAAGCGCACCATGGCCGCGCACCCCGAGAGCCTGCTGCACGCGATTGCCGCGGAGCAGGGCGGTGTCGACGGCCGCACAGCGTTTCTCGCCAAGGAGCGCGGCGACGAGGCGGGCGCGCAGGTCGTGGAGGACTACATCGAGCATCTGGCCTGCGGGCTCACAAATCTTGTCAACATTTTCTTCCCCGAAGTGCTGGCCCTCTCGGGCGGCGTAGCAAATCAGGGCGACGCACTGCTCCTGCCGCTGCGCGAAAGGGTGCGCGAGCGTTCGTTCGGCTCGCGCTATGCCGTCTCGCACACGCGCATCGAGCTCTGCACGCTCGGCTACCGCGCGGGCGTGATCGGCGCGGCGATGCTCGCGCGCGAGTGAGCGTAAAATAGCGCAAGATATGATAAGGCCCTCCGCATTTCTGCGGAGGGCCTTTTTTACCGGTAGCCGTCGGGCTCGGCCGAGCCTTCGATCAAAAACTGCACCTCGTCCACGCCGCCGAGCGACAAAATGGACTGCTCGAGCGCGCTCAGCATCAAATCGCGCGCCGCCTCATCCTCCGGCAGCGAGACGTTAGCCGGGAGATTCAGATAGCACACGCCGTTTTCGATGCGAGAGGAGATGACCGTGAAGTCCTCCGGCAGGAGCGAGACGAGCGAATCGTCCTCCGGCCCCTGCGCGAGCGCTTCGAGCAGCGCGTTCACGCGCGTCTGGCCCTCGTAGAGCGCGAGCGTCTGCTGCTCGGCGCGCAGCTCGCCCGTCTTGCTGTCGAGGAAATAAAGCGACACGGTGATCGGCCGCAGGCCACTCTCACGCGAGGAAAGCAGTGTATCCGCCGAGAGCAGCACTTGCGTCTCGCGGTACGGCAGCTCGCGCCCGTCCGCCGTGATGCTCACAGCGTTCACATTCGGCAGCTGCGTCAGCGTCAGCGTGATGCAGTAGTCAGCGAGCGACAGGTCGATGCCCGTCAGGCGCGCATACTGTGCGCTCAAGTCGATCTGCGCGCGGCGGCCCGACACCTTGAGCGACTTGAGCGCCGTTCCCTCCGGGATGGGCGAAGAGAGCGACGGCTCGTCGGGCCCTGCGAGCAGCGCCTCCAGCAGCGCGCGGACACAGTCTTCGGTCTCCATCGCGCCGTCGAGCACCAGGCGCTTTTCCTGCGCGCGGATGGCGTCGCCGCCGCCCGCGGAGTTGGGATCGCTGAGAAAATAGAGCTCGTAGCCGTTCTCGTCCATTTCCTGCGCGTGCTGGGCCGCGCAGGCGCAGAGAAGCGAAAGCAGGAGGACTAATGCCGCAGTCAGGGAAAGACGTCTTCTCATGTCTCATCCCCTCCCTCTTCGCAGCGCGGCAGGCGCACGGTAAACACCGTGCCGCCGCCCTCGCGGGCGCGGACCTCGATGCTGCCGCCGCGGCGGCGCGCCGTGTCGGCGGCGATGGAAAGGCCAAGGCCTGTACCGCCCGCGGCGCGCGAGCGCATCTTGTCCACGCGGTAGAAGCGGTCGAAAATGCGGGGCATGTCCCCCTCCGGAATGCCGATGCCATTGTCGCTGACAGTGAGAAGGCAGTCCTTTTCATCCCCCGCGAGCAGCAGCTTCACAAAGCCGCCGGGGCGGTTATACTTGATGGCGTTTTCCGTCAGGTTGTAGATGATTTCGTGAATTTCATCCTCGCTCGCAAGGGTCTGTCCCTCGCGGCGAATTTCATATGAGAGGTCGACCTGCTTTTCCTCGGCCACAAGGCGCAGCATGCGCACCACGCGCGCCATCACGGACGAGAGGTCGACGCGCTGCGCCTCGGGCAGCATGCCGCTGTCCAGGCGCGTCAATCGCAGCAGATTTTCCGTGATGCGCGCCAGGCGCTCGGACTCCTGCTCGATATCGCCGACGAATTCGCGCACAGTCTGCGCGTCCATGTTCTCCGTCTGCAAAATGGAGTCGGAGAGAAGCCTGATACCGGCCAGCGGCGTTTTGAGCTCATGGCTCGCATCCGACACGAAGCGGCGGCGCGCGTCCTCCGTCGTCTGCAAACGGTCGGCCATGTCGTTGAACTCGGCGGCGAGCTCGCTGATCTCGTCGTGCCCGCCGACCTCGGCGCGGTGGCTGTATGAGCCCTCGCGCATCTTGCGGATGGCGTCGGTCAGTACGCCGAAGCGCCGCGTCAGCACGCGGGAGAGCAGCACGCTGATCCCGCCGGCGAACACCAGCACGACCGCCGAAATCGTCAGGAGATTGCGCTGCAGGGACAGCAACAGCTCCGCTTGCTCGGTGTCGTATTCGTAGGCATACACCGCGCCGATGGTCTGGCTGTGGTAGATGACCGGCGAGGCCGCGCGGCTTTTGAACGCCTTGTCCGAAAATTCGGTGTAGAAGACATCTTCTCCGCGAAGCGCCTGCACAAGCTCTGTATAAAAGGCGTAGCGGCCGATCGCGCCGTCGGTCTCGCGCGTGTCGTACAGCACGCGGCCCGAGGCGTCCGTCACAAGCACGCGGGAGATCCCCGTCTCCTCCACGAGCGTCATCGCGCCCGCAACATTCTCCTCGCTCAGCTCCTCAAGGCCCGAAAGCGCCGTCACCATCACGGAGACGCTGCCCTGCAGCGAGCTCTGCTTAGAGCGGAACGTCAGGTTTTCCGACGTAATGAGCGGATATGTGTTCAGCAGGATCAGCACCGCCAGAATGATGGCGATATAGCTGAAGCTGAATTTTCGCTGCAGGCTCGCATGCATCTGCACGGCGCTGCCCCCTTCTCTTTCTTTTAGTGGGAAATCAGTCCTTCAAGTAGTACCCCACGCCCCATTTGGTCAGGATGTGCTGCGGCGCGGCGGGGTTTTCCTCGAGCTTTTCGCGAAGCCGCCGGATGTGCACATCCACTGTGCGGTAGTCGCCTGCGTAGGTGTAGCCCCAGACGAGGTCCATCAGATTTTCGCGCGAGTAAACGCGGCGCGGATTCTTGACAAGAAGCTCGATGAGGTCGTATTCCTTGGCCGTGAGCTCGACGATCTCGCCGTTTTTGACGGCGACGCGCTGCTCGGGGTCGAGCGTGATGCCGCCCGCGGTCAACAGGAGCGTTTCAGGCTGCTTTTGCTGCGGTGCGGCGTTCGCGCGGCGCAGCAGCGCGCGGATGCGCGCTTTGAGCTCTAAGATGTTGAACGGCTTTGTGATATAGTCGTCCGCGCCGGACTCAAGACCGATGATCTTGTCGGCGTCCTCGCTGCGGGCGGTCAGCATGATGATGGGCACATTGGAAAATTCGCGGATGCGCATGCAGGCCGTCAGCCCGTCCACCTGCGGCATCATCAGATCGAGGATGATGAGGTCAAACCCACCGCTTTTCGCCATGTCGATGGCGGTCGCGCCGTCGTAGGCGGTCTCGACCGTGTAGCCCTCGTTTTCCAGATTGAATTTCATGCCCTTGACGAGAAGCTGCTCGTCGTCAACCACCAGAATTTTCATTGCCATCCTCCTCCGTGAATGTGATCTCCGCGCGGAATCCCTCGAGCTTCGCCTCTCCGATGCCCTTGACGTTCAAAAGGTCCTCCGCCGCCGTAAAATCGCCGTGCTCTGCGCGGTAGTCGATGATCGCCTGCGCGAGCGACGGGCCGATGCCCGTCAGCGTTTCAAGCTCCTCCGCCGTCGCGGTGTTGACGTTCACGAGCGTCACAACGCGCGTGGGCGCGGTGATCTCGTCGGTCTTGTCCTGCGTCGTCACGGTGTAATTCCCGTGCGAGGCACCCTCGTAGGCCGTTTTGTGCAGAAAAACGAGCGAAACGGCGAACAGCACTGTCAGCGCGGCGAGCACAAGGTAGACGCCGCTGACTTTGGTTTTCTTTTCTTGCTTTTCCACGGTTGCGCTCGCCTGCCTTTTTTGCTATACTGATGTCGAAGCGTGCCGAACGGCGCGCTCCTCTTCACTGTATTCCATATTTGATTGTATCATACAACGAGGTATATTTCCATGAAAAAACGCCGCTGGTTTTCACTTTTTTTATCTTTTGCGCTCCTGCTCCCGCTCTTTTCACTGACGAGCGCCGACGCCTATGAGGACTTTGACCTCGACGCGAAGGCTGGTCTTCTCATCGAGGCCGACACGGGCGAAATTCTCTACGAGAAAAACGCCCATCAGGAGAACTTCCCCGCGTCGCTCACAAAGGTGATGGTCGCGCTGCTGGTGTTTGAAGCCATCGACGAGGGCAAGATCGCGCTGACCGACTCCGTCACTGCGACGGAATCGGCGTTCGAGGGGCTCTCCAGCGACGGCAGCACGGCAAACATCGTCCCCGGCGAAACGATGACGGTCGAGCAGCTGCTCAACTGCATGCTCATCGTCTCGGCGAACGAGGCGTGCAACATTTTGGGCGAAACGCTCTACGGCTCGGTCGACGCCTTTGTCGCGCGCATGAACGAGCGCGCGACGGAGCTCGGCTGCGAGCACACGCATTTCGCCAACGCCACGGGTCTTCACAATTCCCAGCACTACACGACCGCGTGGGACCTCTACCTCATCACGCGCGAGGCGATGAAGCACGATAAATTCATGGAGATCTGCAACTCCAAGAGCTACACCGTGCCCGCCACGAACATGACCGACAAGCCGCGCGAGCTGCATTCGACGAACTTTCTCATTTCCAACTGGCGCGCCCGCGGTTATGTGTACCGCGACGCGCAGGGCATCAAGACCGGCTCGACACCCGAGGCGGGCTACTGCCTCATTTCGTCCGCCCTGCGCGGCAGCCGCCACATGATCAGCGTGGTGCTGGGCGCAGAGCGCGTGACGCTCGAGGACGGTGTGACCATCCAGACGCGCAGCTTCTCCGAAACGTCGCGCATGTTCGACTGGGGCTTTGACAACTTTGTCCTCCGCGACATTCTCTCCTCCTCCGACCTTGTGCAGGAGGTGCCCGTCGCGCTTTCGAGCGAGGCGAGCTACGTTTCGACCCACGCGGCGGAGGATATCGCCTGCCTGCTGCCCGACAACGTGGAGCCCGACATGCTCGAGCGCACCGTAACGCTCACGAACGACACGGTCGACGCGCCCGTTTCCGCGGGCGACGTGCTCGGCAAGCTGACGCTCTCCTACAACGGCAAAGTCTACGCCGAGACCGATCTTCTGGCACTGAACGACGTGTCGGCCTCGTGGTTTCTGACGGCGCAGCGTATGGTTTCCGACTTTTTTGCAAAGCCGCTCGTCCGCATTTTGCTGATCGCGGTGGTATTGCTCATCGCCGCGCTCGTCGTCTATGTGACGATGTTCTCCCGCCGCCGTCGTTACGGCCACCGCCGCCGCGGCGCGGCACACGGCGGCTACCGCGGGCGGAGAAGAAGATTCTAAGTACTTCAAAAAAGCAGTAAAGCCGCTTTTTTGAGAAAGGCCACACTCCGCTTTGTGCCTTGCCGCCGCTGGCGGCTGCGACACGCGCGGAGCGAGAGGTGTCGATCGCCACGCGCTGGTCGCGGCGATCGACGATCAAAATTCTTTGCGTCTGCGAACGCAAAAGCAAAAATGAAGGGACGCGAAAGCGTCCCTTTTTAATTGATCGTGAGCACCGCGTCCCCCTGCGGAAACTCTACAAAGCGAATGGAATACAGATCGGCCGTGAGATAGGCACTGCGCCCCGGGTGATAGATCGTAATGTAGTCGTTTCCAACCTCCCGCAGCGTTCCCGTCGCCACGACCGTATGCTGTGAGCCGACAAGAAAGCTCACGATGACCGCACGGCCGATGTTGCGCGCAAGCATTCCCTTCCATGAATTATAGGACATCTTGTCGACCGTCCGAGACTCTTCGATCTTGTCGGGCGTGGGCTGGAACTGCCCGCTCGCGCCGCCCTGCGGCACGAGCGACATGCCCCCCGCCCCCGACGATCCTCCAAGCATTTCCTCATAGCTCTGGCTCGCGTTGTTGTTACTGTTGTTATTACTGCTATTATTGCTGTTGCCGCTCTGCTGCGCGCTCGCCATCGCGGGCACGGCGACCATTTGCTCATAAAGGCACGGCATGCTTTTTCCCATCTGGATCATAAAAAACGTCCTCTCCCTTTTCCGTTGCTGCTGATTTGCTTTTCTCAGGTGTCGTAATATGCGGCGGTGGGGTTATAAAAACAGTGGTCGCCGATACGCATGACGAACGTCCCCACATTTGAAGGAAAATTCGCGCGGCAGGATGGCGAAAACGGGTTAAAGAACCACAACGCCGTTCCAAGACCGTTCAACCGGTTGCCCGCAATGGCCCAGTCCGCGATCTCATAGTGGATATCGGTCGGGCGCATGTTGTAGATATTCTGCGGGTTGTAGCTGCCGCGCTCGGTCTCGCTCGCGCAGACGAACTGCCCCGGCTGAAAGATGATATTGCGGATACTGCCCTGCCCCACGCGCGCGTATTCGCCGCCCGTCGAGCGCACACGGTTCATCACGACGCTCGCCACGGCTTTCATCCCATTCTCGCCCTCACCGCCCGCTTCGCACTCGATGAGGCGCGCGAGCAGCTCCCTGTCGGAATAGGCCATGTCGATCTCCTCCCCCATTTTTTCTTCCCCGCCAGTCTATGCGCTTCCCGTGCGCATGGAAACCGAGACACGCAAAAAAAGCACCGAAAGCCGTTTTGCTTTCGGTGCTTTCGCTTTGTTCAGTTTTCCTCGTCCGGCGGCGGAAGCTCTTCCGCTTCCGGCGGCGTCGCGCCGTAGGCGCCTTTCATCTTCAGCTCCTGCCACTGCTCCTTTGTGATGAGCAGCTGGCGGGGCTTCGAACCCTCGAACGGACCCACGATGCCGCGCGTCTCCATCTCGTCGACGATGCGCGCCGCGCGCGAATAGCCGAGCTTCAGCCTGCGCTGGAGCATCGAGACGGACGCCTGTCCCGTCTCCATGACCACGTCGATCGCGGCGGGGAGCAGCTCGTCCGCCTCGTCGGCGGCGTTCTGCTCGGGTGCGGCATTGCTGCCGCCCTTGCCGCTGCCTTTCTCCTTTTCGGCGACGGTAGCGTTGATCTTGTCGATGACGGATTCGTCGTAGTCCGTCTCGCCGTTTTCCTTGACGAAGTTGACCACGCGCTCGATCTCCTCGCTCGAGATGAAGCAGCCCTGCACGCGCTTGGGCTTGCCTTCGCCCAGCGGGGCGTAGAGCATGTCGCCGCGGCCGACGAGCTTTTCCGCGCCCGCGGTGTCGAGGATGATGCGCGATTCCATCGCGGAGGCGACCGCGAACGCGATGCGGCTCGGGATGTTGGCCTTCATCAGGCCCGTGATGACGTCCGCGGACGGACGCTGCGTCGCGATAACCAGGTGCATGCCCGCGGCGCGGCCCATCTGTGCCACGCGGCAGATCGACTCTTCGACCTCTTTCGCCGCGACGAGCATCAAGTCGGCCAGCTCGTCGATGACGACGACGACGCTCGGCAGCTTTTTGAGCGTTTCGTCCGTCTCCGCCACCTTATTGTAGGAGGCGAGGTCCTTGACGTTGTGCTCGGAGAACATCTTGTAGCGCTTCATCATCTCGTACACGGCCCATTGCAGTGCGCCCGCAGCCTTTTTCGGGTCGGTGACGACGGGGATGAGCAGGTGCGGGATGCCGTTGTAGGGCGCAAGCTCGACCATCTTCGGGTCGACCATGATGAAGCGCACCTCTTCGGGCGTTGACTTATAGAGCATCGAGACGATCAGCGAGTTCGTGCACACGGACTTACCGGAGCCCGTCGTACCGGCGATAAGCACGTGCGGAAGCTTCGAGATATTCCCGACGATGTTCTTGCCGCTGATGTCCTTGCCAACGGCGAAGGCCGTGGTGGAAGGATGGGTGGTGAACTCCGTGGATTCGAGCACCGTGCGGATGCTGACGGGCGAAACGAGCTTGTTCGGCACCTCGACACCCACGACGGAGATCTTGTCGGGGATGGGCGCGATGCGCACGCCGCTCGCGCCCAGCGCAAGGGCGATATCGTCCTGCAAATTTGTGATCTTCGAGAGCTTCACGCCCTGACTGAGCGTGAACTCATAGCGCGTGACCGACGGGCCGCGCACCACATCGCCCGGCTGGGCGTCCACGCCGAAGCTCGTGAGCGTCTGCGCCAAGCGGCGGGAGTTGTTGCGCAGCTCCGCGCCCGCCTCGGCGGCGTTCGTCACGCTGCCCTCTTTTAAGAGCGTGATGGGCGGATACTGATATGCAGGCGGCGGGGGCTGCGCGTCGCTGCCCTCGATCTCACGCGTGACCTCCTCGCGCGCGGCATCGACCTCGGCGCGGCGGAGCTTGTCCTCCTGCTTGTCGGTCAGCACGGCGGGAGCCGTCGTTGCTGCTGCGGCTGCGGCGACGGGTGCGCTCTGCACGCTCGGCGCGGGTGCGGCAAACGGTGTGTGCGTAATGGGAGCGGGCGTCGGGACGACCGGCGCGGGCGCGCTCGGCGCTGTATCAAACGGCGGCAGGTCGAAGTCGTCGGCCTCCACCGTCACAGGCTTAACGGGTGCGGACGGCGCGGCGGCAGGCGAAACGGGTGCAGCGCTCTTTGTCTCTGCGGCACTTCCGCCCGCTAACAGCTCGTCGGGGCTCTTGATATTGTCGGACTTCTTGCGGAAGAAGCCGCCCGTGGGATTTTTCTTGATGACGCGCTCCTCGCCGTCGAGCGGGATGTCGATGGCGGCGTCCGGCGTATGGACCGGCGCACTGCGGCGCGGCACATGGGTGCGCTGCGGCGGAAGGTCCTCTTCCTCCACTGGCTCATAGGGTACGCGCTCGTGCGAGCGCACGGCCTCGATCACGGCGGCAGGCGTCAAGCGGAACGCCATCATCAAAAACGCGACGAACAGCACAACGAGCAGGACCATCGCCAGCACCTTTTTCACCAGCAGCACCAGCATGATCGCAAGCGATGCAGACACCGCGCCGCCGGACTCGAGCGCGTTGCCGCTCGTCCACAGAAGCTTCAAGATGCCATCCATGTTGACATACTTCTCTTTGCAGAGGGCGATGTGCATGATCGCGCCGAACACGACCGGCAGCAGTGCCGTACCGACAAGGCAGGACGCGATGTTCCGCCCACGGTGGAAGAGCAGGATATAGCTCCCCAGCAGCAGTGCGGGCGCGACGAGGTAATAGCCCCAGCCAAAGAGCGACCGGCACAGCTTCGCCGGCTGATCGAGCAGCCACGCGCCCGACTGGAAATAGCTGAAGCCCAGGCACAGCGCCAGCACCAGCAGGATCGCGCCCGCGACCTCGCGGCGGATGGGGCGCTTTTGATTCTTCTTCTCCGTGCGCTTGCCGGAAGACGAGGAGCGGGACGAACCCGTCGTTTTCTTTTTCGTTGTGGTGGTTTTTTTCTTCTGTTGTGCCATGATTCACCTCAGAATCAAAAATTAGTGCAGGATCGTGAGCACCAGCGTCAGCACGCCGGCGGCCCAGCAGTAATAGGCAAACGCGCCGAAACGGCCCTTGTCGGCAACATAGCGCAGCAGGCGGATGCTCGCATAGCCCGACACCGCCGCGACGACGACACCGACGAGGTACACGGGCACGCTGGAGAAGTCGATGCCCGCTTCGAACGCGTCCTTGAGCGTCAGGATGTTCGCCCCCAACACCGCGGGGATGGAGAGCAGAAATGCAAAGCGCACGGCGAACTTGCGCTCAAAGCCCGTGAAGCAGCCCGCCGTGATCGTCATGCCGGAGCGGGAGATGCCCGGGCACAGCGCGATGGCCTGACCGATACCAACGAGCAGTGCGTCGAGCATTGTGGCTGTCTTTTCGGTCTTGCGTCCATGGCGCACGCGGTCGCTCGCAAAGAGCAGGATGCCCGTGACGATCAGTGCGCCGCCGATAAAGTACATATTATCACTCAGTCCCGTGAAAAAATGGCGAAACGGCACCATGACGAAAAGCGGCAGCGTGCCCACAATAATGAGCAGAATAAGGCGGCGCGCAGGCGGCACGGGGTTCGGCGTGCGATGATGGGCAAGGTCACCGATGCCGGTGAAAAACTCCACGATCATATCGCGGATATCGTCCCAGTAAGCGGCAAACACCGCCACGAGCGTGCCGAGGTGGAGCAACACATCGAAAAAGTCGGGCACGTTGCTCGCGCCCTGCATGTTCAGCAGGTGCTCCGCGATGGCGAGATGTCCGGAGGACGAGATCGGTAAAAATTCCGCGATCCCCTGCACAAGGCCAAGGATAACGGCGGTCAAAACTGACATAAAAAACAACTCCTTTTGCGTTTTGTTCTGTAATGGCAATATTCTAACAGGATAATTATAGCACGCTTGTTCGCGGAATACCACCCCGAATTGCCGCATCTTCTTTTTCTTTCCTTTTTCGGCACATCCCTTGCGAACGCAGGGCGAATGTGCTATGATCGGTGCGGACTATCAGAAAAGGAGAGATAGAAATGACCTATAACTACCGCACCAAGGGCGTTTGCTCCAAGGAAATGCACATTGAGCTGAACGATGACCACACCATCAAGAGCGTGGAGGTCATCGGCGGCTGCAACGGCAACCTTCAGGGCATTTCGCGCCTGGTCGAAGGCATGAAGGCCGAGGAGGCCATCGCGCGCATGCGCGGCATCCGCTGCGGCTTCAAGAATACCTCCTGCCCCGATCAGCTCGCCATCGCGCTGGGCGAGGCGCTGGCGCAGGACAAGCAGTAGGTCGTCATTTTTTGCCCGCGCGGTGTATCGCACGGGCAAAAATGCATAAAATCCTGCAAAATGCCGTTTCCCTCTCTGGACAAACGGCGCTAAACTGTGTATACTGTTAAAAAATAAGCATTCAACGCACTATCAACGCAAAACATTTCGCTTTTGCCGGTCTGACGGGGGAACTTCATGGACATTGATATGGATATCAAAGAGCTCGAAGCGTTCGTCTACGTGGTGGAAAATTGCAGCTTTTCCCGCGCCGCGGAGCTGCTGCACCTGACGCAGCCGACCATCAGCTCGCATGTCTCCGCACTGGAGAGAAAACTGAATATCAAGCTCATCGTCCGCACCACGAAGGAGACCTACCCCTCCGACGCGGGCAAGCTCCTCTACAAATACGCCAAGGAGATCTTACAAGTGCGCGAGAATGCGGCCATCGCGCTGCGCAACTTCTCTCAGGAGATGAAGGGTACGATCTCCATCGCGGCCTCCACGGTGCCGAGCCAGTATTATCTGCCGCACCTTTTGCAGGACTTCCGCGCCCGCTATCCGGACATCACCTTCAATATCCAGATGGAGGACAGTCCCAAGGTTGTGGAGCTCGTCGCCACGCGCAGCGTGGAGATCGGCTTCTGCGGCACGATGGTGGCGAGCCACAAATGCGTCTATCAGGATTTTGCCAGCGACCCGATGGTGCTCATCACGCCGAACATCGAAAAGTATCAGGCCTTTGCGGGCAAGCCCTTCCCCATCGAGCAGCTCAAGGAAGAGACGTTCATCAGCCGCGAAAAGGGCAGCGGCACGTATCAGGCGGGCAAGGAACTCTTAAATGAGCTCGGCATCGACATCGCCCAGCTGCGCACCGCGGTCGAGATCCGCTCGACCGAGAGCGTCAAGCAGATGGTCAGCGAGGGCTTAGGCGTCGGCCTCATCGCGCAGAGCGCCGCGCAGGACTATGTTCAGTTCGGAAAGCTTCTCGCCTTCCCCTTCCCCGACTCGCGCTTCCGCCGCCAGCTCTATATCGTCAAGCACAAAAACAGCATTTTGTCGCCCATCGCGCAGGTGTTTTACGACTATGCGCGCAAAGCCAAGGACAAAGCATCCGCCAAATAAGGCGGATGCTTTTTTACAGGGTTCGCACGCTTTTTTGTCCGATTTTTTCGCGAAATTGTCATTTACTTTTTTTCCTCTCTGGTATATGATAATGCAATAGGTCAACGGCTGCGCTGCACCGGTAAAGCAGCAGGCCTTACGGGAGGGGAAGCGATGGACTGCCGCGATTCCGCACTGTTTACAGGCGTGGACGAAGCATCGTGCGAAAATATGCTGCGCTGCTTCAGCGCGTATGAGCAGCGCTTCAGCGCAGGACAGACCATCCTCACCTGCGGGCAGCAGCAGGACATGATCGGCGTGCTGCTCTCGGGCAGCGCGGCGCTTCTGCGCCTGCACGCCGACGGCAACCGCACCGTGCTTGAAAGCATGGACGAGGGCAGCGTCTTTGGCGAGGAGCTGGCATTCACCGGCTTTCGCGACGGCAGCGCACTCATCGAGTGCCGCGAGGACTGCCGCGTCATCTTCATGCGCTATGACCAAATCACAAAGCGCTGCGAAAACGCCTGCGCCTGCCACAGTCAGGTCGTAACGAACCTCTTCCAACTGCTCTCGAAAAAGTCTCTGCATCTGAGCCGCCGGATCGAGGTGCTCGCCTGCCGCTCCATCCGCGAAAAGCTGCTGTGCTTTTTCGAGCAGCTCGCCGACGAGCACGGCAGCCGGACGTTCCCCCTGCCGTTTTCCCTCAGCATGCTCGCCGACTACATCAGCGCCGACCGCAGCGCCATGATGCGCGAGATGCGCAAGATGCGCGAGGAGGACCTCATCAGCACCGAGGGCCGCAGCGTGACGCTGCTTTAGTTTTTTGCAAGTATTTTTCGTAAATGCAAGTTTTCCTGCATCGTCGGAATTTTGACATTCATTGACGCAAGAAAACTTTCATGATATAAATATAGCATCATTCCATATTCCCGGCGCTGCGTCCAGGAATCCCGCCTGCCGTTCTCCCCGGACGGCACGGCGCTGAATCTCAACAAAAAGGAGAATCATTCATGTATCGCATCGTGAAGAAAGAAGCGCTCAAGCCCACCGTGACCCTCTACGAGATCGAGGCGCCGATGGTGGCAAAGAAGGCCGAGCCCGGCCAGTTCATCATCCTGCGCGTCGATGAAAGCGGTGAACGCATCCCCATCACCATCCACGACTTCGACCGTGAGAAGGGCACCGTCACCATCATCGTGCAGACGATCGGCGCCACCACCGAAAAGCTCAGACATAAAGCCGAGGGCGAGTACATTCAGGACTTTGTCGGCCCGCTGGGCCGCCCGACCGAGACCGAAGGCAAGAAGAAGGTCTGCGTCGTGGGCGGCGGCGTCGGCTGCGCCATCGCTTACCCCGTTTTGAAGAAGTTCCACGACTGCGGCGCGGAAGTCCACGCGGTCGTCGGCTTCAAGAATAAGGACCTCGTCATTCTTGAGGACAAGTTCCGCGCGGCGTCCAGCGTTCTGAAGCTGATGACGGACGACGGCTCTTACGGCGAGAAGGGTCTTGTCACCGATGCGCTCAAGGAGCTCATCGACGCGGGCAACCAGTATGACGAGATCTTCGCCATCGGCCCTGCCATCATGATGAAATTCGTGTCCAAGACCACCGAGCCCTACGGCATCCCCACCACCGTTTCCATGAGCCCGATCATGGTCGACGGCACCGGCATGTGCGGCGGCTGCCGCCTCACCGTCGGCGGCGAGACGAAGTTCGCCTGCGTCGACGGCCCGGACTTCGACGGTCACAAGGTCGACTGGGACGAGAGTCTCAAGCGCGGCAAGATGTACTTCGACTGGGAGCGCCACAAATACGAAGAGACCTGCAACCTGTTCAGCAAGGAGGTTCAGTAATATGCCTAACATGAGTCTGAAGAAGAACGAAATGCCCTCGCAGGAGCCCAACGTCCGCAACAAGAACTTCCTGGAGGTCGCGCTCGGCTATACCGAGGAGCAGGCGCTCGATGAAGCGGCCCGCTGCTTAAACTGCAAGAACCATCCCTGCGTCTCCGGCTGCCCGGTGCAGGTCAAGATCCCCGAATTCATCAAGAAGATCACCGAAAAGGACTATGAGGGCGCCTATCAGGTCATCCACGAGACCTCCTCCCTGCCCGCCGTCTGCGGCCGCGTCTGCCCGCAGGAGACGCAGTGCGAATCGAAGTGCATCCGCGGCATCAAGGGCGAGCCCGTCGGCATCGGCCGCCTTGAACGCTTTGTCGCCGACTGGCACAATGCAAACGTGCAGGAAGCGCCCGCCAAGCCCACGCCCAACGGCCACAAGGTCGCGGTCATCGGCTCCGGCCCCAGCGGCCTCACCTGCGCGGGCGACCTTGCCAAGAAGGGCTATGACGTCACCGTGTTTGAAGCGCTCCACCTTGCCGGCGGCGTGCTGGTCTACGGTATCCCCGAATTCAGACTTCCCAAGGCCATCGTGCAGAAGGAAGTCGACGGCCTGAAGGCCCTCGGTGTCAAGGTCGAGACGAACATGGTCATCGGCCGCGTCGTCTCCATTGACGAGCTGATGAGCGAGTACGGTTTTGAGGCCGTGTTCATCGGCTCCGGCGCGGGTCTTCCGATGTTCATGCACATCCCCGGCGAGAACCTCTGCGGCGTTTACTCCGCCAACGAGTTCCTGACCCGTATCAACCTGATGAAGGCTTATAAGGACGGCTCCGACACGCCCATCATGCCGCTCGCCGGCAAGCGCGTCGCCGTCGTCGGCGGCGGCAACGTTGCGATGGATGCCGCGCGCTGCTCCAAGCGTCTGGGCGCTGACGTGTACATCGTCTACCGCCGCGGCATGGAAGAGCTGCCCGCCCGTCACGAAGAGGTCGAGCATGCCATCGAAGAGGGCATCGTCTTCAAGACGCTCAATAACCCCGTCAAGATCAACGGCGATGAGAAAGGCTATGTCTCCTCCATGACCTGCGTGGAGATGGAGCTCGGCGAGCCCGACGCCTCCGGCCGCCGCCGCCCGATCGAAAAGGTCGGCAGCGAACACGATCTGCCGGTCGACTGCGTCATCATGTCGCTTGGCACCACGCCGAACCCGCTCATCAAGAACACCACCCCGGGTCTTGAGGTCAACCGCAAGGGCGGCATCGTCGTGAACGAGGCCGGTCTCACCTCTCATCAGAACGTCTACGCCGGCGGCGACGCCGTCACGGGCGCTGCCACCGTCATCCTCGCCATGGGCGCCGGCAAGCTCGGCGCGAAGAGCATCGACGAGGCACTGAGCAAATAATTTTCGTCAGCGAAAGCGCGCAGAAGCGTACTTCTGCGCGTTTTCTCAATACCATTTCTCACGAAGGGAGAACTATTATGAATCTTTGGCATGATATTGCACCGGCGCGCGTGCGCCCCGAGGACTTTTTCGCGGTCATCGAGATCGAGAAGGGCTCGAAAAACAAGTACGAGATGGATAAAGAGACCGGCGCGCTGCGTCTCGACCGAATTCTCTACACCTCGACTCACTATCCCGCCAACTACGGCTTCATCCCCCGCACCTGGGCGGACGACGGCGACCCGCTGGACGTTCTGGTGCTCTGCTCTGAATGCATCCGCCCGCTGAGCCTCGTGGAGTGCTACCCCATCGGCGTTATTTCGATGGAGGACAGCGGCAGTCTCGATGAAAAGATCATTGCCATTCCCTTCCAGGATCCGACCTACAACACCTATCAGGACATCTCGGAGCTGCCGAACCATGTGGCAAGCGAAATCCGCCACTTCTTCCGCGTCTACAAGAGCCTGGAGGGCAAGGAGACCGTCGTCAGCGACGTCCTCGGCCGCGAGGAAGCCATCAAGATCATCATCAAGTGCCAGAACGCTTATATTGAAAAATATTGCCGTTAAAGCAAAAAAAGGGAAAGGCTGACGGCCTTTCCCTTTCTATTTTGGCATAAAGAAGGACGCATTCGAAAGAATGCGTCTTTCTTTATGCTGCATCTTCGATTTACTAAATACTCTCCTAGTAACCTCATTAGTAACCCGAAAGCAACTCGGTAACCTCAAAAGCCCTCTAAGTAACCCCAAACCTTTACGGCCTTCAGCGGCAAAAAGAGGCATATCCTCACAAAGAGAAAATCCCCGAAACCATTCGGGTAATGTTCATAGGGACACAAGTTGACACCATATCTTGCAAGGGGGCGGACAGCGTTTACTGTCCGCTTCTTGCGTTTTTTCTCTGCTTTTTTATTATGCGGGAAGCTGGAATACCTCACTCAGGGGCGGTGCAATGCGCGGCTGCGCCTCGCCCTGCTCCATCGCGCTGTCCACCGTGCCGATGTCGCGGTACACGATGCGGATGCTCTGGTGGGAGCTGCGGGAGTATTTCTCCGTCCGCTCGCCTACCTCGATCCGCTGGATGAACAGCCGCAGCAGCTCCGGCGTCAGCTCGTCGATGGCGGTGTACTGCTTCGCCTTCTCAACGAATGTGTTCACGTTGGCGGAGGCGGCTTTCAGCTTTTCCAGCCGGGCCTCCTTTTCGGGGATCTGTTCCTCCAACGCTTTCTGTTCGACGGTGTAATCGCCCGCCAGCATCCGGTACTGCTCATCGGTCACCCGCCCCAGCACGTTGTCCTCATAGAGCCGCTTGAACAGCTTGGACAGTTCCTCTCTGCGCCGCCGCATGGTATCCAGATCTTTTTGGATCGTGTTCATCTCACGCCGCAGCTCCAGCGTATTCTTGCTGCCGATGTAGGCGGCGAACTGCTTTTCCTTCATCCGCGCGAAGTGCGTCACCCGGCGTAAGTCCTCCAGCACAACGGCTTTCAGTTCAAACTCCCGGATGTGATGCGGCGTGCAAACGGTCTTGCCCTTTTTGCCGTAGGTGTAGCACTTGAAGTTGTACTCCGTCCGCTTCATCGTGCTGGCTCTGTGCAGCACCAGCGGCTTGCCGCAATCCGCGCAGAACA
>ERZ826220.458-NODE-458-length-48261-cov-5.524520_pt1 | contig 48261 bp, 26 predicted proteins | sample MGYA00519927_ERZ826220 | MGnify/ENA primary metagenome ERZ826220 (study PRJEB31778, sample SAMEA3449225) | human gut metagenome | biome: human gut; feature: human-associated habitat; material: faeces | place: United Kingdom | collected 2010/2012 ... | reverse complement strand
TCCTTTGAGTTTCAACCTTGCGGCCGTACTCCCCAGGCGGAATGCTTATTGTGTTTACTGCGGCACAGAAGGGGTCGATACCTCCTACACCTAGCATTCATCGTTTACCGCGTGGACTACCAGGGTATCTAATCCTGTTTGCTCCCCACGCTTTCGCGCCTCAGCGTCAGTTTCAGTCCAGAAAGCCGCCTTCGCCACTGGTGTTCCTACCGATCTCTACGCATTTCACCGCTACACCGGTAATTCCGCTTTCCTCTCCTGCACTCCAGCCCACCAGTATCCAAAGCACTTCCCACCTTGAAAGCAGGACTTTCACTTCAGACTTAGCAGGCCGCCTACGCGCCCTTTACGCCCAATCATTCCGGACAACGCTCGCCCCCTACGTATTACCGCGGCTGCTGGCACGTAGTTAGCCGGGGCTTCCTCCTATGGTACCGTCACTTCCTTCGTCCCATAGGACAGAGGTTTACGAGCCGAAACCCTTCTTCCCTCACGCGGCGTTGCTGGGTCAGGCTTTCGCCCATTGCCCAATATTCCCCACTGCTGCCTCCCGTAGGAGTCTGGACCGTCTCTCAGTTCCAATGTGGCCGATCACCCTCTCAGGTCGGCTACCGATCGTCGCCTTGGTGGGCTGTTATCTCACCAACTAGCTAATCGGACGCGAGCCCATCTTTATCCGGATTGCTCCTTTGACCCCTGCCCCATGTGAGGCTGTGGTCTTACGCGGTATTAGCACATCTTTCGATGCGTTATCCCCCTGATAAAGGCAGGTTGCTCACGCGTTACTCACCCGTCCGCCGCTAGAAATACCAGATAGCAAGCTATCCGACATTCCCCGCTCGACTTGCATGTGTTAGGCACGCCGCCAGCGTTCGTCCTGAGCCAGGATCAAACTCTCGTGTTTAATCCTTTTGAATCCTAGAAGCTATCGCTCCCAAGTTCAAAACTCATTCTCGAATTGACTGTCTTTTCTTAACTGCGACTCGTGAAAATCGCAGTTCGCGTTCTTCTTGATTCTGTATCGTTTTCAAGGATCATCGCTGTCCGCTCGGCTTAGTCGCTCGCGCTGACAGCTCGGTTATTATATCGCAGTCCCGTCCTTCTGTCAATACCTTTTTCGAACTTTTTTTGACACTTTTTGAATCTTTTTGTCTGAAATCCGCATCTTTCATCCTGAAAAGCGTCATTTTTCTCTGCTATTCCTTGAAAAACCGTCTTCCGGGCAGGCAATGGAAAACGTTCAAATCCGATCATTTGTTTGCGCTGCGTCATACTGTTCCAGCATCTTTTCGATATGCGCCTTCGCCGCCTGCTGAGCATCCTGCACACCGCTCAACGCCGGCGTTTTGTCGCCCATCAGCGCGACGAACTGACTCACCTTGAGCCCTAGCGCATCCTGCATATCCCTGTCCGATCCCTGCGGCGCAACGAGATAATAGCAGAGAATCGAATCCTTCTGCCCCATGCGGTGCGCCCTGTCCTCGGCTTGGCTGTGCACCGCGGGCGACCAATCCAGTTCGCCGAAGACCACGCAGCTCGCCCTTTGCAGGTTCAGCCCAGAGGCCGCGCGCAAAGAAATCACGCAGAGGTTCGTCTTCTCCCCCATGAACCGCGTCACCGCGTCGTTCTTCTGCTGTGTCGTCTCTCGCCCCGTGATAAACGCCGGGCGGTAACTCGCCAGTTCTTTCTTGTAGACATCCATTACCGCGTGGTGGTGCGCAAACAGCAGCACCTTCTCTCCGTTATCCAGCAGCGCGCGCACAAACGCCGCGACGAACGGCGCCTTGGCCACGCCCGTGGCCTGCCGTTCGCCCCGGCCGACCTGCTCCTCCAGCATGGCGCGCTCCTTCGCTTCTGGGTGCAGCGCACGCAGGCTGCCCAGCAGCTCGATCACCGGACGCATCAGCTCCCGATACACGCGGTCGTCCGCGTCAATCTCCTGCACCAGCCGCCGCTTGGGCGGCAGTTCGGTCAGCACCTCCTGCTTGGTTCGGCGCAAAATCAGCCCTTCCCGCCTCAAGTGGTCGCCCAGCAGCGCCGGGTCGCGCACCAGATGATTCCCATATCCGTCGCACCACGCGCGCGTGAAGCTCTCCCAATCGCCGAGACAATGGAAGTCAAGGATGTTGACCACATTCCAAATTTCCGACCCCTTGTTGTAAATCGGCGTGCCGGAAAGGCCGATCACCCGTTCGCAGCCTTCCGCCAGCAGGCTGGCCGCCGAATATTTCTCCGTGCCGCCGTGGCGAAGCTCCTGTATTTCGTCAAAGATCACCGCGCTGAACCCCATCTGCGGCAGCGCCTGCTTCCAGCCGCGCAGCAGCAGATAGTGAATGATGTAAACGTCTGCCTCCGGGGGCTGATACGGCTTCAAGCCCGTGAGCACACAGACGCGCGGCGGCCTTCCCTTGATGCGCAGGAAGCGCGCGGCCTCCGCCTGCCAGTTGCGCAGAAGATGCGGCGGCACGACGATCAGCGCCGGAAACGCCCCTGTCGCCGCCAGACAGGCCAGCGCCTGCACCGTCTTGCCCAGACCCATTTCATCCGCCAGCAGCGTCCGCGGATTCGCCAGCAGGAAGGAAAGCCCCTCCTTCTGGAATTCCCGCAGCTCCCCCTCGAACGTCCCCTCCGGCGGTGCGCTCCTTCGGGGCAGTTTTTCGGCCTGCGCGCGCTGAATCGCGTGTTCCCGCGCCTGCATCAGCGCGTTCTCCCAGAGCGCGCGGTCTCTCGGCGCGATTTCCAGCGGATAGCGCAGCATCAGCCAGTTCACATCGCCGATGATTCGCCGGTTCGCCGTGAATCGCGCTTCTCCCCGCCGCCGCTGACTGCCCGGAAACAGCCGCGCCGCCATCTCCGTCACGCACGGCTCGCCCTTGATCGTCCAGCATTTGCTCCGCCTGTTATAGGAAAGCGTTCCGTAGATATGGCCGTTTTTCGGCGCATCCAGCAGATAGCCCGGCAGCTTTTTTTCTTCGGTCGTCATCTCTGTCGTCATGTCCATCGTCATGGAAGCATAATCCCCCAAAGCCTCTCAAGGCTCATCATCGTCACCGGCTTCCCGCCGATGCTTTTGGGCAAATCCACCCCGCGCGGCGCGAGCACAACCAGCCGCTCCACCTGCGGGCAGCTCGCGTATCGCGTCAACTGGGCGATCAGCGGCGCGCGCTGCGGCCTTTTTTTCTTGATCTCTACGCCGACGCCGCCCACCATGAAATCAATTCGGCATCGCGGCGCAAGCCGAACCTCGTGCGCCGCCTCCAGCCCCGCGCGGGCGAACGCCTCGGCAGCCTGCTCGTGCAGCCGCTCCTCGGAATCGGCCGCGCCGACGCGCAGCGTGCCAAGCGCCGCCGTCACGCTTTTAAGACTCGCCTCCATGCCGTGCGCCTCCCCTTCGTTTCTTCGTCCCATTGTACCATGCTCTTCGCCTTCAAACAACCAAAAACCAGCTTTTCACTTGCGTTTGCGCCTGTTTTGCAGTATCATAAGGAGAGAAAATATGGATGTACCTGTCCCCTGCGACATGTTCTTGATCGAAAGGAGCCCCTTGTCATGAAATTCAAAAAGCCCTTATCCGCGCTCGTCGTCTCCGCGCTTCTGCTGGGAGCTTCCGGCGCGTTGGCGGCCTCCGCCAACCTTCAGCTCTCTCTGCCTACCTCCGAGGTGCCGGGCGGCTCGCACACCCAGCTCACCTTCACCACCGACGTGCCGGGCTTCCTGACGCTGACGCTGAACGGGCCTTCCGGCTCGCTCACCCTTCTTGATCGCGAGGAAGTGCACACTGCCGGCAACATGTTTGACTTTGTCGCGGCGGATGACAGCGGCTCGCCGCTCAGCGTGGGCGCTTATACCGTCAGCGGCGAGCTGATCGACCAGTTCGGCGAAGCCACCGGCAGTGTCAGCGGCCAGTTGACCATCGGCATTCCGCTCGCGCAGCAGACGGACGACGAGAAAGAAGAAGGCTCCGCCCCCGCGAAGGGCAACGCCTCCGCGTCAAAGGATACCGCCTCGTCCCCGTCTTCCTCCGGCTCCTCTGCCGCGCCCGCCAAACCGTCTTCCTCTGGCAAAAAGGAGAAGGTGGTGGAATATGTCACTTCGAACAAGACCACGCTCGGCGAGCAGGGCTATGAAATCGGCGTGGGCGTGAGCGATACCGTCGATCAGGCGGACGCGGGCTACTGGGGGCTGACAGCCAACGCGAGCGACGCGGATATCTGGGCAGCGCTCACCCGCACGATGGTCAGCGTGAACGTCGGCGAATCCGAATCCGCCTACATCTATAATTCCACCGACAACGGCAAGAAGATCGGCTCTGTCTCCGGCCTGAGCCAGGGCTTGAACCTGATCGAGGATCTGGATGACGGCTGGTCTGTCGTGGAAGCCTACCGCAACGAGGACGGCGCGTTCGTCCGCGGCTATATCCGCACCAACAAGCTGCGCACCGTTGAGCCGAGCAACATGTACGGCCTTGTGATCGACAAAGCGGCGCAGACCCTGACCGTCTACAAGAACGGCGAGCGCATCGGCTCCTGCGCGGTCTCCACCGGCCTGCCCACCGTCAAATCCCTGCATCGTGAAACGCCCGCCGGTGAGTTTATCACCGTCACCCGCCGCGGCACGATCGAGAATTCCGGCGGCTACAGCAAGTACACCGTTCGCATCAGCGGCAACTATCACCTCTGCGAAATCCCGACCACCAAGAAAAACGGCAAGGATTATTCCCTCATGGCGGACAAGCTGGGGCAGAAGGCCTCGCGCGGCAACATCTGCCTCGCGCACGACGAATCTGCCGACGGCGGCATCAACGCCGAATGGATTTGGGATTTGACCGACAGCAACAAGAAGATCAAGGTGCTCGTCTTCGACGACAAGGATCGTTCTTCCATCCCGGCGAACAGTAAGTAATCATTTTTATACAAAAGACGACAACGGGCACGGTTTTGCCGCGCCCGTTGTTGTCGCTTTTCGCCATTTATATTCGTCGTTCGGCGTAACAGCGGACGAAATTGCGTCACATTTCTCTCCTGCTCTTGACATTTATATCCAAGGCGTGTACTTTGTAAAAACATAAACAAACCTTTACGAAAGGAATCCGCTTATGCTTCGCTTTTTGGATCAGGTCAATACCATCGTCGGCATGCTGCTCTTTTTAGCCTATCTGTATCAGGTTTTCTACACGCTTTACGGCCTTGCGTTCTGCCGCCGCGACAGAAGAAAAGCCGCGCGGCAGACGCCCGCCAAACCGAGCCGCCGCTATGCCGCGCTGATCTGCGCCCGCAACGAGGAAAGCGTCATCGGCGAACTCATTTCCAGCCTCCGCGCGCAGGATTACCCGGCCGAGCTGCTGGATATCTACGTCTTGGCCGACAACAGCACGGACGCCACCGCCCGCGTCGCGCGTCAGGCGGGCGCTATCGCGTTTGAGCGTTTCAACCCCTATCAGGTCGGCAAGGGCTACGCGCTCAACGAACTGTTCAGTCAGATTCGCTCCCGCCGTCCCCTCTCCGATTACGATGCGTTCCTCGTCTTCGACGCGGATAATATCGTCGATTCGCATTTCGTCTCCGCGATGGATCGAACCTTCGCGCAGGGGTATGACGTGCTCACCAGCTATCGAAATTCCAAGAATTTCGCTTCGAGCTGGGTTTCCGCCGGGTATTCCATCTGGTTTCTGCGCGAGGCGCGCTTCCTCAACTATCCCCGCATGAAGCTGCATACCAACTGCGCCATCTCCGGCACGGGCTTTCTGGTCTCCTCCAAACTCATCGAAGAAAACGGCGGCTGGCCGTATCATCTGCTCACCGAAGACATCCAGTTCTCCACCGTCTGCGCGACGAAGGGCTGGCGCATCGGCTATTGCGACGACGCGATTCTCTACGACGAGCAGCCCGTCACCTTCTCCCAGTCGTGGCGGCAGCGCATGCGCTGGGCCAAAGGGTTTTATCAGGTCAACGCCCACTGCGGGATGCCGCTTCTGCGCGGCTGTCTGCGCGGGCCGATCCGCTTCTCCTGCTACGACATGCTGATGACCGTCGCGCCCTGTACGCTGCTGACCATCGCCGCCGTCTTCATCAATCTCTTCTGCTGTGTGACGATGCTCTCCCTGCCGTCGTTCCTCGCCCGTTTCATGCTCCGCTACGTCGCCCGTTCCCTGCTGGATATGCTGACATGGAGCTATGGCGTGATGTTCGCTTACGGCCTGCTCACCGTTCTCGCCGAGTGGCGGCGCATCCCCGTCTCCCCGCTGAAAAAGGTGATGTATCTCCCCTTCTTCCCGCTGTTCATGTTCTCCTATATTCCCATCACGCTCACCGCGCTGCTGGTGCATGTCGAGTGGAAGCCCATCCGCCACACCCCCGTTCAAAACGTCCGCGCGTAACCCGCTTCCCCCCGTCAAAGCCTGCACTATTCTTTCATTTGTGGAAAGGGCTATTCTCCCCCTTCGGGGGGAGAATAGCTTTTTGTCTACAGTCTAAAGAATCCCCGGCGTTCCCGTCGGGGATTCCTCAGCTTGCCCACATAAGCAAACTTGGCTTGAATAGCAAAATCAAGAACAATCATTGAGCAAAAATCGAATGTTGCACAAAACGCGGGCGCGCAATGCGCGCCCCTACGGGTACGGCGGCATAATGCGCAGTTCCTTTTTCCGCAACATTGTAGGGGCGCGCATCGCGCGCCCGTTATTGGAATTTGTGCAAAATTTCGGATTTGCTCATTTACTGTCAAGAAATTCATCTATTCTTTCATTTGCGGAAAGGGCTATTCTCCCCCCTCGAGGGGGAGAATAGCTTTTTGTCTACAGTCTAAAGAATCCCCGGCGTTTCCGCCGGGGATTCTTTATACCCATTTAGGTTTTTTGATTACTTGGCAAACGCCTGGCCGATGGCCGTGCCGATCGCCTGGCAGTCAACCGTCGCGCCGGAGACGATATCCACGTCAGCGCTCTGGTTGGCGATGATCGCGCCAACGTACTCGGCAAGCTGCTCGTCGGTGATGAGCATGTTCTCACGGCCGCCGGTGATCTCGATGTTCTCGAGCTTGCCGCCCGCAACAGTGATGGAGACCTCGATCTTGTCGTGCAGGCCGTCCACGGTCGCGGTGTACACGCCGTCAGCAGCATCCGCCCAAGCCGGGCCGTTGCTCTCGCCCTTCACGACGGCCTCGAACTCGCTCACAGCGCCGAACGCGGTCTGCGCGGCGGTACGGCCGGAGAGCATCGCCTCGGAGAGGAACACGCCGTTCTGGTAGAGGTTCGCCACGTAGCTGCCCAGCTCGCCAGCCTCGTAGAGGCCCGCGATCGGCTCGTCGTTCCAGTTGAGAACGCGGCCGGCCGTGTCGCGCTTCGCGCCGCCAGTGGTGGCAACGAGGGTCGGGGTGATGGAAACAGCGTAGTACGGAGCGGTGTCGATCTTCGCCATCTTCTCCGGATCGCGGCCGAACTCGGCGTCAACGCCCGCGTCGCAGGCGGCGTTCCAAGCGTCGATGGTGGCCTTCAGCTCGGCCGGGTCACGGTCGATCTTCTCAGCCAGTTCTTCGATGGTGTCAGCCTTGATGATCCAGCCTTTTTCGATCTCGGCCAGGTTGTCGTTGGACCAGGTGTAGCCTTCGGTGGTCGTCGGCCAGCTCAGCCACTGGCTGCCGATGGAACCGGCCTCGCGGGTCTTCTCGTCAAAGATCAGGGAAACCGGCAGCGCACGCTCGTGCGGCAGGTCAACATAGCGGCCATACTCCATGTACTTCATGTGCTGACGATGGTAGCTGCCCGCCTCGTCGTAGAAGCGCTTGCTCTCGGAGTCGATCTCGATCCAGCTGTTGCCAGCCATGGTGAAGTTACGCATGAAGGTAGAGTCATACTCCGGAACCTTGATGCCCAGCCAGAAGCCGCCGCTCTGGGTCTGGTTCTTCATGTGCCAGATCTGCGCGCCCGCTTCCATCAGCATCTTGATGCCGTCGCCGGTGTTGCCCGGGGTGCCGGCGGTGTACACGGTCTCCATGCCGTGGAAGTCACGCTGCATGGTCAGGTTGTTCTCGTAGCCGCCGCAAGCGAGCAGAACGCCCTTGGCAGACTTGATGGAGTACTCGGTGCCGTCCGCGCGGCGGGCGATCACGCCGGAAACTTCCTTCGTGAACGGATCCTGCACGAGGGAGACGGCCGGGTTCTCAAAGCGCACGTCGATGCCGCGCTTTTCAACCGCCTTGGCGAAGCAGCGCCACACGCCGCCGTTCTCGAAGGTAGAGCCCTTGGCGCGCAGGTGAGCGGAGCAGCCGTCGAAGGTGGAGCCTTCGAAGTTGCTGAACTCGACGACCATGCTGCCCCACTTGAGCTCGCCGCCGCCGACGTAGCCGGCCTCGTAGTCAACGCCGTCCGCGACGTACTCGATCCACGGGAGCTGGGTCGCAAAGCCCTCGCACAGCCAGGTGAGGTACTCATCCGGGATCGGGTTGGGCTTGTTGCAGTTGTAGAGGTAGGTCTTCACGGTTTCCACCGCGCTCTCCGCCGGAACCAGGAACGTCTGGCCGGAAGCGATGGAGTTGCCGCCCGCCAGCGTCTCCGGCATCTTTTCGAGCACGAGGATCTTGGCGGTCGGGTCGATGTCGTAAGCCTCAACGGCCGCCGCAGCGCCCGCCAGGCCGTAGCCGACGACGAGGAAATCAACCTCTTCGTCCCACTTTTCGATGTTCTGAACCGGCGTTACCCAGTCCTCAGCCGCAAACGCGGTGACGGACATGGCCAGCACGAGCACGAGGCTCAGCAGCAGCGTCAATCCTTTTTTCATTTCGTTTGTCCTTCCCTTCTTACATCTGATGGTGAAGCGAAACACCGGACGGGACGCGCAGCTTCGTCACAGCGTTGCCACAATGACGTCACATTCTCCCGTCTATGGCTTTATTGTACATCCTCAAACGGCTTTAGACACAAGAGTGTTTGCGAAAAGTCAAACAAATTCTTTTTCGTGCGTTTTACAGCCTTTTTTTCGCGTTTTTTGTCTTCTAAATCGCATATTTGCCCCGCGTCTCGGTCTTTTTGGCGCGTTTTTCGCTTTTTCGCCGTTCTTTTCCCCTTCTCCATATCTAAAGCCACTTTGGACTTTGCCGCGCTTTTCGTCGGCTGTCTTCCGCCTTTTTGCGTTCATTTTGTTGACAGCTCAACAATTTTGTCGTATAATGCCTCCGTCGAACCCATGAAATGTCGATCTTTTATTTATAAACAGTAAATGAGCAAATCCGAAATTTTACAAAAACTCCAATAACGGGCGCGCGATGCGCGCCCCTACAATGTTGCGGAAAAAAGGAACTGCGCATTACGCCGCCGTGCCCGTAGGGGCGCGCATTGCGCGCCCGCGCTTTGTGCAACATTCGCTTTTTGCTCAATGATTGGAGCAACAAAAAAATCCGCACCGGCGTGACGCTGATGCGGATTTCATTTATGCTTGTGTGTGGGGAATCTCTCAATCCTCGACGGGATGATCGGCGCGGTACTTCGTCAGCAGCTTCTCGATGCGGTTCCACGGGTTGAGCAGGTAGCTCAGGGACTGATCGTGGTTGAGCGTCGCGATGACGAACGCCATGTATTTGCTCATATCCGCCTGACTGAACCACGGGCGTTCGAGCACCTCTTTGGGGGTATAGGTCAGGTTCGTGGCGAACACGTGGTCGATCACGCCCTCGGCATACGCCTTGTCAAACGCCTCCAGCCCGCTGGTGAAGAACGCGAACGTCGCGCCCGCGAACACGCGCTTGGCCTTGCGCCGCTTGAGGTTATGCGCCAGATCGAGGATGGAGTCGCCGGAAGCGATGATGTCGTCGGCCACGAACACATCCTTGCCCTCCACGCTGTCGCCCAGATACTCGTGCGCGACGATCGGGTTGCGGCCGTTGACCACGCGGGTGTAATCGCGGCGCTTGTAGAACATGCCCATGTCCACGCCCATCGCGGAGCTGTAATAGATGTTGCGGTTGAGCGCGCCCTCGTCCGGGGAGATGACCATCATGTGATGCTTGTCGATGCGCAGATCATCGTAGGTGTGGCACATGGCCTTGAGCATCTGGTAGGTCGGCATGATGCTTTCAAATCCGCTCAGCGGGATGGCGTTCTGCACGCGCGGATCGTGCGCGTCGAAGGTGATGATGTTGGAAACGCCCATCGCGACCAGCTCCTGGAGCATCACGGCGCAGTCCATGGACTCACGGGAGGTGCGGCGATGCTGGCGGCCTTCGTAGAGCATCGGCATGATGACGTTGATGCGGTAAGCCTTGCCGCTGACCGCCGCGATGATGCGCTTGAGATCGGCGTAGTGCTCGTCCGGCGTCATCGGAACCTCGCGGCCATAGAGCTTGTAGGTGCACTGATACGCGCCCACATCACAGATGATGAACAGATCATAGCCGCGAACGGTATCCTTGATCATGCCCTTGCCCTCGCCGGTGCCGAAGCGCGGGCAGTGCGCTTCCAGCAGGAAGCCGTTCTTATCCGAGCCGTAGAAGCTGTGGAGCTTCTGGTCGGAGGTCGCGTCCACCTGCCAGTTCATCAGATACTCGTTGACCCTGCGGCCCATTTCCTCGCAGCCGTTCATGGCGATGACGCCCAGCGGCGCGACAGGCCGCATCGGGAATTTCTGGGACGACTCGATGTTCTCGTTCATGCTTGAATACCCCTTCATAATGTCGATGAGATTCTCCCGTTTGACAGTATTGAACAGCCTGATTATAACACATTTCGCATCGAATTTCCGCACCAATTTGTTATCTTTATAAAAATTCGTCCGCTTGTGACAAATTTCCATCCGCTTTACGGCAACGCTACACCAACTGAACACTTTTTTAACGCAGTTTTCACGCCGCGCCTTCCCCTTGACCCTCCGCTTTTTGCTTGCTATAATATAGCCAAATCAACTCAGGGAGGTCTTTGCGTGAAACGCATTGTTTTAACCGGCGGCGGCACGGCCGGTCATGTCTCGCCCAATCAGGCGCTCATCCCCCATCTGCTCGAGGAGGGCTGGGATATTCACTATATCGGCACGAAGAACGGCATCGAGCGCACGCTGATTGAGCCGATGCAGGGCGTGACCTATCACGCGGTCAGCTCCGGCAAGCTGCGCCGCTATTTCGATTGGAAAAACTTCACCGATCCCTTCCGCGTCATCGCGGGCGCGTTCCAGAGCATCGGCGTCATCGGCAGGCTGAAGCCGAATGTCGTGTTCTCCAAGGGCGGCTTTGTCAGCGTTCCGGTCGTCTTCGGCGCGGCCATCTGCGGCGTGCCGGTGGTGATGCACGAAAGCGATATCACGCCGGGGCTGGCCAACAAGCTGTGCAAGCCGTTCGCCAAATCCGTCTGCACGACGTTCCCGGAGTGCGCAAAGCTGCTCGCCCCGAAGGGCGTTCTGACGGGTACGCCGCTTCGCGCGCAGATTTTCTCCGGCGACCGCGCGCGCGGCCTCAGGCTGGCCGGCTTTGACGGCCAAAAGCCCGTTTTAATGATGATCGGCGGCTCGCTGGGCGCGCAGACGGTCAACGCGGTGCTCCGCGAGGCGCTTCCGGCGCTGACCAAGCGGTTCGACGTGCTCCATGTCTGCGGCAAGGGCAATCTGGATGCGTCGCTTGAAAACACGCCGGGCTACAAGCAGTTTGAATACCTCTCCGACGAGCTGCCGGATGCGTTCGCCTGCGCGGATATCATGCTCTCCCGCGCGGGCAGCAATTCGCTCTCCGAGCTGATGGCGCTGTGCAAGCCCGCGCTGCTGATCCCCTACCACAGCGGGCGCGGCGATCAGGTGCTCAACGCCAATTCGCTCAAGGCGCGCGGTCTGGCGCACGTCATGTCGCAGAGCGAGCTGACCGCCGAATCCCTGCCGCCCGCCATCGACGCGCTTTGGGCGGATCGCGAGCTGCTGCGTCAGCGCCTCGCCGCCCTGCCGGACGCGGACGGCACGCAGCTCGTGCTCGACCAGATTCACAAATACATGAAGAAATAAGGGATCGCTATGGAAGAAAAAAGGGCAGGATCGCTTTCCATGTCCGCCCGCGTCAGCGAGCTGGCGCGCCTGCTTCGCTCCGGCGGCCAGACCGACGAGCAGCTCGCCGCCGTGCTGCACGACGCGCACGAATGCGACATCGCCGCCGCGCTCGAGCTGCTCGACGTTCGCCAGCGCGCGCGGCTGTATCGCCTGCTCGGCGTCGAGCGGCTGGGCGACGTCTTCGCCTATGTCAGCGACGCGGGCAAGTACCTCCGCGAGCTGCCGCAGGAGCAGGCCGCCGATATCGTCGAGGCCATGGATGCCGACGACGCGGTTGACGCGCTGGAAACCGTCTCCCCCGAGCTGCGCAGCGCCCTGATGGAGAAGCTCGATCCCGAATCGCAGCACGACATCCGCCTCATCTGCTCCTATCAGCCGGACGAAATCGGCAGCGCGATGAGCACCAACTTCGTCTCCATCAGCCGCCATCTTTCCGTCAAACAGGCCATGCGCGCGCTGGTTGCACAGGCCGAGGAAAACGACAATATCTCCACCCTCTTCGTCAGCGACGACGACGGCTCGTTTTACGGCGCCATTGCCCTCAAGGATTTGATCGTCGCGCGCGAGGATACCGCGCTGGATTCGCTCATCAGCCGCCATTTCCCGGCCGTTCTGGCGCATGAGCAGATCGAAGCGTGTCTGGATCGCCTGCGCAGCTACGCCGAAGCCTCCATCCCGGTGCTGGGCGAAAAGCGGCGCGTCATCGGCGTCATCACCACGGATGACATCGTTGAAGCCGTGGACGATGCGATGGGCGACGATTACGCCAAGCTGGGCGGCCTGACCGGCGAGGAGGATCTGCACGAGCCGCTGAAAACCAGCCTCAAAAAGCGCCTGCCGTGGCTGATTATCCTGCTCTTTCTCGGCATGGGCGTTTCCTCCGTCGTCGGGCTGTTCGAGTCCGTCGTCTCGCAGGTCGCGCTGATCGTCTGCTTCCAGTCCCTCATTCTGGATATGGCGGGCAACGTCGGCACCCAGTCGCTGGCCGTCACCATCCGCGTGCTGATGGATGAAAAACTGACGGCGCGGCAAAAGTTCGACCTCGTGCTCAAGGAAATGCGCGTCGGCTTTTTCAGCGGCCTGCTGCTCGGCCTTCTGGCGCTCGTGTTCATCGGGCTGTACGTCTGGCTGCTCAAGGGCAAGTCGCTGTCCTACGCCCTGTGCATCTCCGGGTGCGCGGGCGCGGCGCTGGTGCTCTCCATGGTGCTTTCCAGCCTTGTGGGCACCGCTGTGCCGATGTTCTTCAAAAAGATTCACACCGATCCCGCCGGGGCTTCCGGCCCGCTGATTACGACCGTCAACGATTTGGTTGCCGTCATCGCATACTATGGGCTGGCGTATATCCTGTTCTTTCAGGTGCTTCATCTGGTGTAATTCGCTCCGTCTCTTTTTCCCCAAAACATTGAACCCCTTCCGCGGCCGCCCGGCCATGGAAGGGGTTCGTTTGATATACCTGTGTTTGAGCGGTTACTCGATGATCTCAAAATCATCGTCGCCGAAGTCGTTCCCGCCGTCGATCTTCATGTCGTCGTCAAGGTCCAAACCGCTCTGCACCTCGTCCGGCGCCGTTTCAACCGGCTCGGCGATATAGGCGTAAAGCACCGCTTCCGGCCAGTTGATCTCCGAGCCGGCGTAGTAGTTTTGCAGCCAATTCGTGTGGAAATCAAAGTAAACGTTGGAATAAATCGGCATCGTCGGCAGAAGCTCGTTGTAATACTTCTGGAACTCGATCCACTTCTGCTCGTAGGTCAGCACGTCGTATGGCTCAGTCTTGTGCATGTCCCAAGTCATGTCGATAAGCTGCTCATCGGTCATGCCGCTCGTGTTCATCGCGCCCACAAAGTCGGGATCATCGGTGAACGTCATGAACGGATCAAACGTGGAAACGAAATTCGTCGCCATGAAATTCATGTCGTACAGCCGCTCGCCGTCCTCACGGTAATAATCGCTGAGCATTTCGTTAAAGCTGACCTCATGCACAACCAACTCGATACCGACCTGCGGCAGCGTTTCGCCGAACTGATCGACGACCAGCTGTGCGAAATCGTTGTCCTTCACCTGCGCAAAGTCGAGCGACAGGCGCATCAACTCGCCGTCCACATCCTTGCAGCGCACGGCGTCGCGCGTTTCGTCAAACGGCTCTCCGTTTTCGTTCAGCGTCCAGCCGTCTTCCTCCAGCAGCGCTTTCGCCTTGCCCAGATCAAGCGTATAGGGATTCAGCTCGTCGAGGTTCAGCGCATCCCAGACTTCTTCTTCCTGCGGGGTAATGCCTTCCGGGCGGATGGTGCCCATCGCCGCCAGCGTCATCCACTGGCCAAGGCCGTAATAGCCGTTGACCGTCACGCCATAGCCCTTGAGCGCGTCGCGCACAAAGCTGTCCGCGTCAAAGCAGTAGTCAATCGCCTGCCGCACCGCCTTGAACTGCTGCGGCCCCTGCTCGCAGGCAAAGGCGCAGAAGCCATATCCCAGACGCGCATAGTTCAGCAGCGAATAGCCTTCGCTGAGCATCGGGCGCATGCTGTTGACCACGTCGCCATCGACCACTTTATTCAGCAGGTCGATTTCGCCGCTTTCCAGCTTCTCCTTCATGTCCTGCGGCAGCACCGGGGCGAGCGTCACCGTGTCAATCACGGGACACACGCCCTCATAGTTGCCGACGTAAAATTCGTTGATCGCGAATTCCACCGTGCCGCTTTCGCGGTCATAGCTGACCAGCTTATACGGCCCACAGGTCAGATACGGGTGGGACAGATACCCGTTTTCCGCGTCCAGCACCGTGCTTTGCAGCAGCTCCGCCGTAAAGACCGGCTCGACTGCCGTTTCGTCGATATTGGCGATATACGCGCCCTCTCCGTCGTCGCGCACCTCGCATCCGGGCGCAATCACGCCGATTGGATACGGATAGACGGACAGATACGACAGCTCGTAGAAATACGGTTCATACTGCGCCTTGACCGTCACGCTGAACGTCCGCTCGTCGATGAGCCGCACGCCGGAAAACACGTCCGTCTCTCCCGCGCTAAACGCCTCATAGCCCACAACGTGCGCATAAGCGCCCGTGTTTGCGCCGAGGGCCGCAAACTGCGGCGAGGTCAGCAGCAGATAGGAAAACACGTAATCCTCCGCCGTCACCGGGGTGACGCCGTCGTTGTAGGTCAGGCCGTCCACAATGCGGATGGTGTAGGTTCTGCCCGCTCTCGTATCAGCGGATTCCAGCGAATCCACGACCATCGGATCGGTCGTGAATTCAAGCTGGTTCATCCATACGATGGGGTTGTAGCCGTGGAGCATGTAGCGCACGTCGATGTCGCTGGTGTTGTTGCCAAACTGCGTGGTGAAAAAGCTTCCGCTGACCTTCGTCGAGTTGCCGACGGTCAGGTGCGTAGGCTCTTCGCTCTCCGGACGCATCGTCAGCGCGATTTCAGCGACGGTCGGCGCGGTTTCGGTCTGCATCTCTTCCCCTGCCGCACCCACGGAAACCATGAGCAGCAGGCAGAGCGCTAAAATGAGTTTTTTCATGGCAAAGTCTCCTTCTTGATGGCCTGCGTATCAGGGAAGCGGGGGCGCCGCTTTTAGTTGAAGCAGTCGCCCTCGTTCATGTTGATACCGCCGCCCAGAGGCACGCCGAGTTCGTCAAGAATGGTCAATCCGCCGCGACGTCTGTTCTCCGGGTCAACCGGGACAAAGCCGTCGTCAATGCGGTGCGTGTTGATGACCGTGAAGGTCGTTCCGCGCGTCACGACGCTGGCCGTATAGCCCTCCGGCACATCGTTTTCCACAACGTCGTAGTCATACGCCTCGCCGTTGTCGTCAAACATCGGCAGCTGCGTAAGCGTCTGCGTCCAGCGGTTCGCCGCGTTCAGCGTCAGCGTGGTGATCGTCTGTCCGTTTCTCGTCACATCGACCGTCACGCTCTGCGGACGCAGCTTCTGCGCGTCATTCGCGTCGTTCCACGCCTTGCGCACAATCAGGTCGGTGTACGCCTGCGTCATCGTGTTGACAAACGCCGCCATATGCCCGGTTCCTTTGATCGCGCCTTCGCTGCCCGTAGAGCTTACGCGCATATCCTGCGCCGCGCGCTCAGTGACGGTGTAGCTCGTGCCAAGCGGAATGCCGCTGAGCGTGACGCTCTCGCCGTGGCTCAAGCGGATGCTCGCCGCGCCGCCGTTAAAGTACAGTCTGCCCGTTTCGCCGCTCGTCCTGGTCGTGCGCAGCGTTCCGGTAAAGTCCTCGCCGTCCTCAAGCGTCAAGGCGATGTCAAAGACGAACTGCGTATCGGGAATCTCCGCGCCGCCGATGGCTTCAACCGTCTTGGTGACGGTCAGCGCGCCGTAACCCGGATTGGCTCGCGTGTTGAGGAAGGTTGCGCGTACCGCCGCCGTTTCCACCACGCCGACAGCGCCGGTGCTCGTGGTCGTGTAGCGATCCGCCGTGTAATCCGCTTCGGAGACCGTGTAGCTCGTGCCGGACGGGATGCCCAGAATCGTGAGCGATCCGCCGCCCGCAACGCGAACCCGCGCCGTCACGCCGCCCGCCGCGTTGTCCTCAAAGGCAACCGTGCGGCCGCTCTGCGTGAGATACGTGCCTGCCAAAGCGATATTGTCGTTTCGGCTCAAGGTAACGGTAAATTCAAACTCGCGCCCGAATTCCGCCGTTCTGCCGTCCAGGTTCTTGACGATTTCAAGGCTTCCGGTGTCGCGCGTGTTCACGAAGCGGAGCGTATCGCCCGCATCGGTCATCACGCCGTCCTGTTCGCCCTGACGGACGACATAGCCCTCGGTCTGATAGCCGTTTTCATCCTCGATCACCGTGTAATGGGTATCCGCGAGGATATTGCCGATGGTCACACCGCGCTCCTCGCCCGTCGCCGCCGCGCCGTCCGCCATATCCACGGTGACATGCGCTTCGTCGTAGGTGAAGCCGTTTTCCGTCCGGGTTTCAAGCGTCAGCGCCTTTCCGTTCAGCGTCGGCCGGTTGTCGCCCGTCAGCCGGACGCCATCCTCGCGCCAGAGCCGCACCGTGAAGCCGAAGCTCGTGCGCACCGCGTTGCTTACGGCCACGCGGTCGTTATAGCCCGTGCCCTCCAGCTTCTTGGTGATTTCCAGCGCGCCGACATTGCGCGTGTTGGTGAAGACTGCGTCGCCGGTCAGCGCATCCGCGATGGTTCCGGTCACTTCGCTGCCGTTCACCCGGCCATTCTGCGTCGAAACCGTGAGATAATAGCCGTCCTGCGCGTCAAACACCTCGCGCACCGCGTACCGCGTGCCCTTGAGGATGTTTTCCACATTCAGGCTGCCGACGCGCGCCGCCTCCGTCACCGGGATGGAGAGGCTGAGCGTCACTGTATGGTTCTTCGCGTCCACGGTCATGTTCTTCGGGGTCTTGCCATCCACCGTGGGCAGGTTGTTTGTCTGCGTAAGATCGATCCAATCCGCATAGGTCAGCGTGGCCGAGAAGCTGAATACGGCTCTGCCGTTTTTCTCGAACTTCACCGCGTTGCCGACCGCGTTCTTGGTTACGCTCAACACGCCGACGTTGCGCTCGTTGGTGAACGCAGCCGCCGCATCCGGCGTCTGGCCGTTGACCGCCGCCGTCTGCGTACTCACCGCTTCATAGCCTTCCGCGGTGTAGTCGTCCTCGGCTACCGTCGCCGTCGTGCCGTAGAGCACGTCAAGCAGCGTTGCCGTCTGGCCGCCCTTGAGCGTCAGCACGTATTCGCCGTTCGCATCGCGCGCAACGGTCGTCTGCACGTCCGCCTTGTTCGCTTCGCGGATGACCACGTCATACGCGTCGCGCTGGGTTGCCGTGTCGAACCGCGCGTTTTCGAGCTTCACGCGGAACGTGAACGCCTTTTCGCCGTCCGTCGCGTTGCCCTTGAGCGCCTTGCTCAGCGCAAGCGTGCCGCTCTCGCGCGTATTCGTGAACGTCATGGCCTCTTCGCGGCCCGCTTCGTTCACCACGTCGATGATGCCAAAGGCGTTCTGCGGCGTCTGGGTCGTGTAGCCGTCGTCCGTATAGTCGCGTTCGACAATCTCATAGCACGTATGCGCCGGGATGTTGGTGATGCTCGCGCTCACCGGCTGTCCGTCCGCGCCCATGGTGATGCTCACCGTTCCGGCGTAAACGTCGTGCCCGTCGCGCTGCTCGTTCGTCTTTGTCAGACCGTCCACGCCGCTGGGCATGGTGCTCGTCTGCGCGTTCAGCAGGTCGAGGTTGTGTTCATTCCACAGCTTCACGTCAAAGGTGAACGTCTTGCCGTAGCCCTTGTCACTCCCCGTTCCCGCAAGCGCTTTCGTAATCTCAATCGATCCGATATAGCGCTCGTTGGTGAACGTGTAGCCGATGATATTCGGCTTTTCGTTGATCTCCGTTTGGGTCGTTTTGAGCGTGTAGCCCTCGTCTTCGTGCTTCTCGCTCATCGCTTCCGTCACGATGATATCCGCGCCGTCCGGAACGTCATCGATCACCGCCGTCTCGCCCTTCTTCAAGGAGATAGTCTGTACGTCCCTCCGTCTGAAATCGATCGTTTCCGTTTGGCCGTTCACCGTGTAGGTGTACTCGCGGTAAACCGCCTCATCGGACAGCGCATCGTCCTTCTTTTCGATTCTGACGTTGAAGTCAAACACATCGCCCTCGTTGGCCATTTGGCCGAGCACGTTCTTCGTGATGCTCACGCTGTGCGTGTCGCGCACGTTGGTGATCTGAACCGAGGAGGCCGTTTCTTTCGAAATCGTTCCCTTGTTCTTTTCGGTCGTGCTGCTGTTCCCGTCCGCATAGCTGACGGTAAAGCCCATCTTGCGATACTTCTGTTCGTCCTCGTCAACGGCGTAGCTCGTCCCTTCCGGCAGGTCATCAAAGGTCACGACCTCGCCGTTATGCAGGCTCAGCATCAGCGTTACCTCCTGGCCGACCTGCTCCTGCTTCACCGGATACGTGGTCTTTTCGCCCTCGCTCGGCATATTCGAGCGGCCGACGTGGCCGTTCAGCGACACCGTCTCGTTTACCAGCGTCAGTTTGACGTTATACGTTTCCGTATTCGCCGCCAGGCCCTTGCCCACGCCCGTGCCCGTCGCGGTCTTGCCGATTTTCAGCTTGCCCGCGCTGCGCACGTTGGTAAACAGCGCCGTCTGTTTTTCGGCGTTCACAACCCTGTTGTTCGGCGTAGACTCGCCAAACTTCTTGTCCTCATCGTAATAGGCCGCATAGCCCCACTCCGCGAAGCCGTCGTTTTCGGTTACCGTGTAGCTTGCGCCATAGAGGATGTTGTCAATCGTCACATTGGCGTCGGGTTTCGTCTGCGAAACAGCGATCCGGATGTCCTTAATCGTCACCGTGCGTTTTTCAATTTCAACGGTCATTTGGCTGCCCACCGGATTCTTCGGCAGATTGTCCGCGTCCTCCAAATCCACGCCAGCCGGATAGGTGATCGCCGCAGTAAAGCTGAACTCGCGCTTGCTGATCGGATCTTTGCCTTCGATCTTCTTGCGGATCGTAAGCGAACCGACGTTGCGGACGTTTTTCAGTTCAACCTTGGCTTCCTTGTCCGTGGCTATCTTACCGCTTCCGCCGGACGTATAGGCGCTTGCGTCGATGTTGTAGCCCTGCGCCCGCTCGTCCGTCTCCTCGACGATATAGGTCGTGCCGACCGGAATATCTTTGATCGTCACCGTCTGGCCGCCGCGGATCTTCAGCGTCGCTTCGCCGTTCTTCACGGTCAGCGTCGTCTCCGCCGCGCCTTCCATCGGATAATCGCCATCCACCGGCACAATATCATTGCGGCTGAGTCCGATTTTCACGGTAAACGCGTCGCCGCTCAAAACCTTGTTGCCCGTCGTCGTCTTGGAAATCGTCAGATTGCGGCGCGCCAGTTTGTTCTTCAAAACGATGCTTCCGTCCTCGCCGCCGGAGATCTCCGCTTTCGGGGTCAGATGGCCCTGTCCGTCGTCTTCGAGCGTCACGGTCACAGTGTACTTCGTCTCGTCGTAGGTCACGCCGTCGAAAGCGGGCGTATCCACCTCTTCAATCTGATAGGTGTACGTCATGCCTTCCCAGTCGCGCTGTGTCCAGCCCGTCTCCGGAATGGTCGCGTAGTTCATCGTCAGGTCGAATTTTCCGTTTTCATCCGCCTGCACAAAGACCGCGTTCTCCTCGACTGTGACGTTTCCGCCCGCCGCAACGCGTTTGGTCAGGTTCGGGTCATCCGGACTGGTGACCCAGATGCGGAAGAGGTTGGCATACCGCTCCAGCTCAACCTGCGTTCCCTCCGCAAAGACCTTCTTCTGCGCCGTGAGCATATACGTGCCCGCCGCGCTGTACAGATCGGTCGCGCTCACGCAATAGGTCTTTCGGCTGTCGGCCTTAAAGTCGCCGGGCAGCGTGTTCATGCCTTCCAGCACGAAGCAGCTGTGCTTTTCGCCGCCGATTTCAACTTCGTCGTGCGCCGCAATGCCCTCTCCGCTGAACGTCGCGCCCGTGCTCAGATACGGCGCGGGAGCGCTCGTTTCAACAACCAGATAGCTGTCCGCATAGGTCAGATACGCGCTCTGCGTGCTGACAAAGCTGTACACATTGCCGCTCGACGTCATCTCGCCGACCTTCTTCGCCGCCGAAACCGCGGTCAGATTGTCGAGTTCCTCCGTCGTATACGGGCCGTAAATCGCGAACACCGCATCGGAAACATCCGCGTCGTTGTCCGCCTCCTTGGTGATTTCAAGGTCGCGCACCGGCACGAGGCCGACGTCCACCTGCGGATAACCCAGCTGGTTGTTCTTCACCATCTCTTCGGTGGGCACCGGCAGATAGAACCACTTGGTCGCCGCGCTGCCGTTTCCATCGGCCACGAAATCGCTGTCCTCATCGGAGGCGATCGGGTTATTCACGCCCTTCCTTGTGACCCTGAAGCTTTCCGGAATGCCGCTCAGCGTAAGCTGATACGTATAGCGTTCCGAACCGGACAGGTTGGTCGCCACAACGTTCCCGGCCGAATCATTCGGATCGTTTTTCAGGCTGGCAAGCTTCACCGCCGCAAACAGCTCGTCAAACTGATAGCTGCCGTCGATGATCGTCTGCGTCTGCGTCGTCGGGCGGTAACGGTTATACCGCTGGCTGAGCTGCATGGTCAGCTGCTTGCCTTCGCCCGTGTACGCGTAATTCGGTTCGACCGACAGGTCTTCGGACTGAATGCCGTCGCCGTTGAAGTCGATCCAGACGCGGTTGCCCAGCCATACTTTCTCCGGGATGATCGCCACGCGCGTCACGTCGCTCGCCACGCCGCTGTGCTGGTCATAGCTGAGCCGCGCAATGTTGTTTGCCGTCGTGAAGTAAACGGAAGAATCCGTCACCTCAGGCGCAGAGCAGGTGTATTCAATCAGCACGCGCTCCTTGCCCGCCAGCGGCTGGGTCAGCATCACGGCAAAGCCGTGGACATCTGCCGGGGCCATGCGCGTCGCCCAGCTGTTTCTGATGTTGTCGGCGCCAAAATAGTCGTTATAGGTATTCCGGTTCTGAGACGTGATCTTCTTCTGCGTGAAGTAGACTGTGTAATCTTCGCCGGGTTTGAGTTCCGTGGAGCTTCCGTCCGCCGCGTATTTGGTCACGCTGATGGCCGTGCTCTCCAGCGCCACATCCCATTTGGAATCTCTGGTGCTGCTGTCGTTTCGCCAGTCGTCCGTGTGCGGCAGTTCGTCCATCACGGCGACGTTGGCTGCCGGCGAGAGCGACGGGTTCTCCACCAGAATTCTGTAATAGATCCGGTTGATTTCGTTGTCCTTTTCGGTCTTCGCGCCGGTCACGGCCACGTTCGACCCGCTGACAAATTTGTTCTTGCCGGTAATCGTGCCCGCCACATACTTGGAAATCGTCAGCGCGGAAGGCTCCGCCGACCTGTGCTCAGCCTTCGCCGAAATGCCGTGCTGGCCTTCAAAGCCGGGCAGTTCGCCGCTCTGGCTGTCGCCGGGCTGCTGCTTCACCATGCCGGTGATCTCGTTGCCCGCATCATCGACAAACGGCACGCCGAAGGGGTTCTTCGTGTTCTTCACGGTCTGCACGCCGCTCATCGCATAGGCGATGTTGGCATCCATGCCCGTGTTGTGCGCGATAATCTGCTCCAGAATGCGTTCGCCGACGAACAGCGCGTCCACCGTCAGGGTGATCTTCTGGCCCGCTTCCAGCCGGCCGTCGCCCCGGACCACAACCGTGTAGCCGTCCTGGGATACCGTCGTCGTCAGCTTCAGCGCGGCGTTGTCGCTCGTCGCTTCCGCCTTCACGGCCATGGCCTGACGCGGCAGCGTATCGACCAGAATCGGCGCCTCGATTGCGGGCAGGTTCTCCGCCTGACCGCTGATATTCTCAAAGACAATCGTATAATGCGCGCCGGAACCCGCGCTCACCGTCAGACTGTTGCTCTTGGGGTTGGTGGCTTCCGCTTCCACGGTCACGACATAGTCGCCCGTGTTCGGGTTCTGCACAATCTCCGCGCGCTGCACCTGTTTGGTGATTCTGGCTTTCGGCAGGCCGATCGACGAATCCGCATCGCGGTTCGCCGCATCCGTATAGGTCTTGCTGACGCTCGCCTGCGACTTCGCGCCGATGGCATAGGCCAGGTTGAGGCCCGCCGTATTGCGCACACCGCAAACGCGGTCGATTGCTTCGCCAGATTCCTGATGGAAGCGCATCGTCACCACAATCGGCGTATCCTGCCTGAGGCCAGCAGGGATATCCCGGCCGTTCTGCATATGATACGCGATCTTGAAGCCCGTGTAGATGCAGCCGCCGTCTTCCGCTTTCAGGGAAACGTCCGCGCCGCTGCCGGTCACGTCGATGTTCGACCGAATCAGCTTCTCCTGCGTGCCGATCATGCCGTAAACATCCGCATAGATTTTGTCGCCTTTCGCCGCCGTGCCATAGGCCTCCTCCAGCTGCGCAAAGCTCATCTTGCCGACGGTCACGCTTTCCACAAAGTGCTGCGTCTGCACGGTTTCCTCGCCGCCGTCGAGCCAGACGCTCTTATTGCCGTGCGCGTCCACCGTCTGATATTCGACCTTGTTGTCCGTAATCACGAAGCTGCTCATCGGGTAGCGGATTGCGTCGTTCGCGTCCGCCGCGCCGCTGTCGCTCGTCGTCTTCCGGATTTCAAAGGTCACCGTCTGCCAGCTTCCGTCCGCCTGCGTGTTTTGCAGGTTGCCCAGCTTTCCGCCGACCTCGCCGTTGACCGCCGAAACGGTCTTATCCAGATACGGATCGCGGTTCGGGATGTTGGCGAACGCCGCCGCGGCAAAGCCGCCTTTGTTCGTCAGCACCGCTTTTGCCTCCGTGTGCCACGGCATGCCTGCGGACTGCGAAGCCTCGGTTTCGATATAGCCCGCCGGAGTCGTCGTTTCCGCGAAAGCGTAACTGCCGCGCTCGACATACGACGTGATGACGTAGGTATACCGATACCCCCGCTCGTCCGTGTAATACGTTCTGTCCTTCGCAAGCGTATACGTCTTTTCGCCGATTTCAAGCGTCTGCGGCGCTTCCGTCCTGTCTGCGGCGGTCGGTTCGAGGTTCGCAAACGCATAGCTGTGCGTCTCGTCCGTGCCGTCCGTCTCCGCCGCGCTGAACTTCGCGCCGACGACCAGCGCGCTCTTGTTTTCATAGTCGCGCTTGAGGATCACCAGTCTGCCCTTCGGCTCGTTATATGCGTTGAAGTGCAGCGTGCTGAACAGCTCGTTCGGATTGGCCATCAGCTCTTCGCCTGTGACGACGGTATAATAGCCCGCCGCGCCGTCAAGCTTGGAAACATCCTGCTCGTCCATGCTGTGGTTTGCGTCCGTCTTTTTGAAATCGTAATAGGCCTTGTAGCCCCGGCTCACCGGGTTCAGGTACGGCTTGTCGGGATCGTCGCCGATCACGCCCGCGTCCGGCTGCTCAAAGACGACATACGCCTCGCCCTCTTCGAGCTTCGGCAGATACGGGAACAGCACGTCGCCGTTTGCGTCGGAGGTCACCGTCTGATACAGATACGGCTGTCCGTCGCTAAGCAGAACCTCGTGCAGTCCGCCGTCCGCGTCTTTCTTCTTGATGTGAAGCACAGCGCCTTCGACAACCGGCGTATCATCGTCGCGGTTGATTCTCACGCTGCCGAACACGCGAACCTGAATGGATACGCCGCGCGTATTCACCATCGAAATCGTGTCGGCCACGCTGCCCGCCGCCAAACCAATCTTCGCGTCATACGCCAGCTGATAGCTGTAATCCGGCGCGGAAATCTCTTCGACCCAATAGGTGTACGGCGTGCCGTCCGTCATCGCGTCTTTCGGCGCATAAACTTCGTTCAGCTGCACCATGCCGTCCGCGCCGGATTTGAAGCGCACCGCGTTTTCACGCGCGCCCGTCCAGTCGCCAAACGGCGTGTCGTTTTCACGCCCCGCATAATAGCGCTTATTGTTCTGCTCGTCCAGCGTATACAGCGAGAAGAAGCAGTTTTCCAGCGCAGTCGGCGTTTCGCTTTCGCTCAGACATTTGGTCTTCTCAATCTGACCCGCCATCCGCGTGCCGGCGTTGACAAAGTCAACCTTCATCTGGCGCTGAACGTCCATCGCGTTGTAACGCGTGACGGTCACGTTCCGGCTGCTGGTGATCCGGCCGTCCGCGACGGTCGTGCCGTTGTAAACCGGCGTCTCCGGATTTCCTTTCTGATAGGCCGCGGACTTGGCGAACCAGTAGCCCGCGCTTTCGTCCGTGCTTTCCACAACGGTGTATGCGCCCGGATCGAGCCGCACGACGACGGACTGACTCCGTTCAGTCTTGGTGAAGCCGCCGAGCGTAATCGGCTGCGTCACCTTCTGCCAGCTTTCGGTTCCATGGGCATCGACGACGCGCATTTCCAGCTCGGCCGCTTCCGTCGTCCCCTGCTTATAGACATAGAAGGCGACGCTTTTCGGGATGCTCTGCGTCTTAGAAGGCTCAAACGTCTTGGTGATTTCCAGATACGCGCGCGGCGTGTTGGTCACATCGATGGTGTGATCGGTGATCGTCACGCTGTTGTTCTCGTCCCGGCCGTCGCTCAGATTTTTGAGCGTTTCGGAAGCGAGGAGCTGAACTTCGCTCGTGTAGCTCTTGCTCTTCCCGCTCTTGTCCAGATGCTCGTAATCCTCGTCGCAGATGACGCGGAACCACGTCGTAAACAGCTGCCCCGCATTCACCTGTCCCTGCGGAATCGTCTCGACCAGCAAATACCAGCCGGAATACAGGCCGTCAAACTTGATTTCGCCCGTTTCGGCGTCCGTTGTGCCCGTATGCGGCAGATACACATAGCCGCTCTTCGGATAGTTCAATTTGCCCTCGAAGTCGCCCTGCGATTTGAACGGGCAGAAATACAGGGCAAAATACGCCGCAATCGGCTTCAAATCCGTCGTCTTGCCGCTCCGATCGCTGACCTTGTGAATGGTGACGCTCGTCGTCGCCGGGTTGTAAACCGTAATCGGTTTGTCAGCCTGAACGTCCGCGCCCGCGATCGTCAGCTTTCCGCCGTTGAGCAGCTTGAAATACTGGTTGACCACTGCGTTCGGTTTCCATTTTTCAGCCCCCGACGTTTCATCCAGCGTCTCGGCAATCGCGTACTTGGCCTTCGGATATTTGCCCGCCTCGCTCGTGCGATAATCCCAGATCGGCAGGCTGAAAATGACCTCGCCCTTTTCGTTCGTGTTCTGTTGCGTGTTCGCCAGCTTGCTTCCGTCGCTGCTCAGAACCTTGCTCTCGCCATCGGAATAACCAATCTGAATCGGCGCGCCCTTGACCGGCTTTTCATCCGCGTCCAGCTTGATGACGGTCAGCGAATGGAAACGCGTATTCGTGGAGCAGACGGCAATCTGGCTCTTGTACTCGCCCGTGGTGAACGTCAGTCGGTTGGCCGACGTGCCGTTCACATTCTCGCCGTCAAACACAAAACCGCTCTTGTCGGTCTGCACGCCCCCGATTACCGGTGCGGTTGTCTCTTCAATCGTGAACGTCGTCTCGCGCGGCAGCTGCACCGTCGTCTCATAATGGTTCGCGTTATTCAGCGTGACACGGGTATACACCTTGCCTTTTGCATCCGTGATGGTGTAAACCGCATCCGTGCTTCCCTCTCCGCCGTAATAGCGCTCGCCGTCCACATACTTGGCGACCGTCAGATAGGTCATCTCGCCGAGGATGTTCTTGATGGCGTTGTGCTGTCCGTTTTTGTTCAGATAATCGTCTACAACCGTCACGTAGTCCGAACCCTGCGCATTCTCGACAGCCTTCACATGCAGGGCATACCGCTCCTGCATATAAACCATGTTAATCGGGTAATCCTTCTCGCGGAGGATGAAATCGGCCTCGTAGAAGGGTTGTCCGTTTTCATCCTCGCCCCGCTTCACCGGGTTATTATCCGTATTGTCTGCGCCGCCGTTTTCCGTATAGAGCGTCTCCAGCGAAACGGTGATACTCACGCCGTAGCCCGCGCTCATGCCGCTCTCGCAGCCTGTGACAAATTCTGTGCTGAACGCGCCTCTGCCCTTGACGGCCTCCAACAGGCCGTTCGCGTTTTCGCGCGCAAGCAGGAGTTCAAAGGTCACGCCCGCCAGCGGCTTAAGCTCGCCGACCCGGTTGTTGTCCTTCGCTTCGGTGGACGGCCAGTATTCCTTATCCAGCTTCACTTGGAACAGACCCTTGAACTCGGTCTCCCCGCCGCTCAGCACATCGGCCTCGTTGTATGCGTCCACTTCCGTCACGGCATTGACCGCTGTCGCCGCAGCAGACCACACGCCGCCGTAGACCTTCTGATAGCCGCCTGCGTGGTTGATCTTCACCTCCCGGAACAGGAAGGTATATTCGCCGACGTCGTCGCCCAGCTCAAAAGCGTCCGTCATGAACGCGCCCGTGCCCATGCCGCTCGCGCCGGTTTCATAGGTGATTCCGTCAGTAATCAGTTTGCTCTTCTGCGGTTCGGCGGTGAAAATAGCTTCCAGCTCCGCTTCCCGGCCAGTATATGTGCCTTTTTCCACCGTCTTTCCCGCCTTCGGCGCTTCAAACGCGCTGTTGCGGGCCAGCAGTTTGCGCTGTTCTTCCGTCAGGTCGCTCGTGCGGATGGCGTAAACCTCAAACTGGCAGTAATCCAGCGGCTGCGTCTCGCCGACGACAACGCCTTCCGTCGCGCCGTCTGCAAACTGAACCGTGTAGCCGATCTTGTTCAGCTTCAGCTGCACATAGTCCTTGTAATTGGTGATGCTGCTCTGACTGTCGTTCTGATTATCGGTCTCTTCGCCCGTCAATTCAACATATTTGAAGTTACCCAGCACATCCTGATAATCGTGCGGCTCTCTGTTGTACGTCGCGTTTTCGCGGTGCGCATGATCCGGATCTTTGGATTCATAGGCGCAGTATCCGCCCGGAACTTCCGTTTCCACGAGCACATAGTGCTTGAGGCCGTGCAGATCGGAGATCGTCGCAGTCGGGTTCGTCATGTTGAACGACTCAACCTGTTCAAGCGTGCCGTCGTCCTTCACTTCATAGAGCGTCATCGTCGCGCCCGTCAGCGGATACTCCGGCGCGTTGCCGCGCTCCAGCTCATATTCCTTTTGATAGTTCAGGCTGACGTTGAGAGCGGCCTTCGGCTCATTTTCAAACGTCAGCGTCTGGCTGGCATTTTCGTCCAGCTTGAACTGCTGCACGTCTTCCGCCTTGAAATATCTCTGCGCCGCCTGCTCCTGCTTCACCGTGTACGTCAGCGCCGTGGTTTTGTCGTTCGGATCGCCGTAAATCGGCAGGCTGGACAGCTCAAACGCCCGGCTTTCGCCCTTTTCGCCCGTGTAAACCAGCGTGTTCGTCGTTTCGTCGAGCACAAAGCCGGTTTTCAGCAGCGCCCGATAGGCATAGCTGTCCCCCGCGAGGTTCGACGCGCCCACCGAGACCGTGAACTTCGCCAGATCCGCCGCGTTCACATAATCGATGGCCGCGGGCTTCGTGCCCAGCTTTTCCTTCTTCTCGTCGCGCAGCTCAACCGTCAGGCTGCCGACGTTCGCCTTGTTGGGAACAGTCGGATTGTCCGCCCGATTCGTCTCGCTATACGTCAGCGGCCCAAAGACGCTGTCGTTGAGCATCATGTCGCCGGAAACCGCCGTTTCCCTGACAAAGTACGTGCCGTAAGCCGGGATGGTGAACACGCCGACCGCCTGATCCGGCTTGCGCACCGTGACCGGCTCACCGACCTGCCGCATGCTCTCATCGTACAGGGTAAATGTCGCAAAGCTGCCGTTCGCCACCTCGTCCGGGAAATCTTTGGTCACCTCAAGCTGATACTTCCGCTGGTCCACCTGTCCGGCCTTCTGGCTGTCGTCGCCCGCCGCAACCGTCAGCGGAACGAGTTCCGTATTCAAATAGTAGTTCTCCGGTGCGGCCAGCTCCTGCAAATAATAGGAAGTTCCTTCCTCCACCGGGAGCACCAGTTCGATTCTGCCGTCCTTGTCCGTCGTGAAGCGATACGCGTCCGCCACATTTTCGGGCTGGGTCAAGCGCCCCTCTTCATCCACAATGGCCGCCGTCTTTTCCGTCAGCACGCCGTCCGTCAGCGTCCGCTCGACCAGATAGGTCTTGCCATCCGCTTTCCGGGTCAGCACGGCATAAACCGCGCCGGGCAGTGTCGCGTTATCGCTGCCTTCTTTGGTGAAGGTCGTCTTGCCGACCTGACGCGTGTTGGTGACGGTGATCGTCTTGTCCGTACCGTCGTCCAGCTTCACGATCTCCTCGCTGTACGTCACCGCATAGCCTTCTGCCGCCGTTTCCTCGACGGTATAGGTCACCACATGGCCGTTTTCGTCCCAGCCGCGCAGCGAAAGGGTCTGGCTTGCCTCGTTCTGTTTGCCGTCGGTCGTCAGTTCAACCGTCCGGCTCGGCAGCGCGCCCTCTTCGCAGGCAGCCTGAACCGTGATCGTCCACGTTTGTTCTTTGTTCAGGCCGCTCACATCGACAAGCCGCTTCGTGATGGTTAGCTCCTGCTGCTTGATGAAGAAATAGTCAGCGTTCTGGATTCTCGCGTCGTCCGTAAAGGTGATCTCAATCTCCTCTTCGGGCTTCTCCTCCTCGCCGTTCTTGCTGCTCGCGTAAAACAGACCGTCCGTCTGTTCGTTGCTCACCACCTTCACGTGGTAGGTGATGAGGTTCCCGTCCCCGTCGAATCTCGGCAGATAGACGGATTCCGCCCCATCCAGCGTCGTCTGCTTCACCGGCTCCGTCTCGCCGTCGCGCGTGATGGTCACCGTGTAATGGCTTTGCTCCGCTTCCAGATTGGCGCCCCGCTCATACTCGCGCAGATGGGCTTTCAGGTTCAGCAGACCATCCGTCGAATAGTTCTTCACGGCGTTGTCGTCCGTCATCCGCGTCTGACTGCCCGCCTCGATGCCGACAATCCTTTCGTCCGCCTTGACAAAACCGTCGGATACGTCCGTTTCTTTCATCGTATAGGTATCCGCGGGCAGATAAACCGTGGTCGGTTTTCCGTTTTCGACCTTCACCGTGTAGGTGCGGCCGTTCTGCCCGGTCAGCGTAAACTCCGCGGAAAGGCTGGAGTTTGTGTTTTGCGTGCCGTCCGGCGCATAGAACATCTTTTCGAGGATAAACTGGCCGTTCTGCGCGTTGTAATCCTCGAACTCGGCTTTCACCGCGTTTTCTTTCGTTCCGGCCGTCACCGTCACAATCTGATACGGATAGAACGCCTCGCCGATTTTGATCATCTGGTCGCCCGGCTTGACGTTGGTATAGCCCGCTTCCATCCCCGTGCGCACCACATAGTAGTTGCCTTCGGGCAGTTCCCGGCTCGTCTTAAACGCGCCGATCTGGTCGGAAAGCTTCGCGTTCTCGCCAAGCACCAGCTCGCCCTTTTCGTTGCGCATCACTTCGCTGGCCTTATAAATCGCAAAGACCGCGTCGCTGCCCGAATAGGCCGTTCTGTCCGCTACATCTGCCGCCAGCTTCACATACTGTTCCGGCAGGATGTAGCCGCCCTGACGCACGAAATGATAATACAGCGTTTTGCTGCTGTCGTCCGTCTTTTCGTCGCCGTCGCCGTAAACCGTGTAGTTCAGCTTCGAATCCAGCGTGACGCCCAAGCCATTAAAGGCAGCGTCATCCAGCCGTTCGTCGTCGCAGTCCAGCTCAAAGTCCGCCTTGTCATAGATCAGGTTGACCGTGTAATTGTTGTACGCATAGACCGACGGATGAACGGTATTATCGCCGTCCAGCGCCGCCGTGTTGTGGATCGTGTTTCCTCCGTCGTCTGCGGGCATTACGAGGCTGCGCGTGCCATCCCCGTTTTCCACAATATCGCAGGTATAGGCGCTGTCTCCAAGTGTCACTGTGGCCTGCTTCGGATAGACCTTCGCGCCATTCTTTCCCGCAACCGGCTGAATCGTTTCCTTGAGCGTATAGCCGGAAAGATCGAGTACGCCATGATCCACGTAGTCGCTGTTCTGGCGCAGAATCTCGCCCTGCGTTCCCAGCGCGCCCGTGCGCACCTGATAGGTGAAGGTTACCTCGTCGCCGTTTACCGTGTACGTCTCGGCCTCGTTCTGCACATCCCACGTCTTTGCTTCTGCCGCATTCCGGAAGGCGTTCGTGTGGATCGTTGCCCGATAGTCAATCGGCGTACCGGCGTAAACTTTCTCTTCGCCGTTTTTGTCATAGTAGTGCATCTTCGGCGTGATCGACGCGGAGAGTGAAACCGTCGGCGTGATGAGATCGCCGTCGGCATGTACACCGTTATCGATCATGCGGCCAAAGAACGTATAATTCAGCGTCACGGCGTTGCTGCCGTCCGCAGGAACGACGCTTTGGACGCTGTCAACGTTCAGAGTATCCGTCCAACCTCCGTTATCGGTCGCGGAAATCCGCAGATTGCCGGGCGCGCTGATTTGCAGCTTGATATCGTCGTAGGAATCGAACGGGCGATATCGAATGTACTCGTCGAACGTCATCGAATTCAGGTCAAACGCCCTGTATTCGGTCAGGTTCGTGGCGAGCTGGAAGGTCATGCTCAATGTAAAGGGGACGACCTCGCCCGTCTTCCACTGCGCCGCGTTCTGCGCCGGACGCAGGTTCGCGTAAATCAAGGTATCTTTTCCATTCTTTTCGACATCCCGAACGCGGTCGGCGAAAGACATGTGCGTTTCGTCCGTCGTCGTTTCAAACTCGGCTTCATAGGCTTCCTTCAAAGAGCCATACGTTTCGCCGCTTCTGAGGGTCTGCGCAACCGGCTTCTGCACCTGGCTGACCACTTCATCGGCAATCGCCGTCGTCGGGCAAGAGCTGACGAGCATCGCGGCCGTCATCACCCAAGCCATAACCCTTTTCAGATGGTTCATCCTTTCCATCCCGTCCTCCAAAAACATGTCGCTCAGTCTTCAACCGATACCACAAAGCGCCAGTAATATTGCGCGTTGATTTTGTCGAGCTTTACCGCATAGCGCATCTCGTTTGCGCCTTCAACGTCTTCAAAGTGTTCGCCGTCCTGGCTGTACTGCCAGCGAAGCGACCACTTCGCATCCGTCGGCTGGACGTTGACCACGGCAGTCATTTCCAGCGTGTCGCCATAAGCCAGGCCGTCGCTTCCGTTGCTGATCAGTTCCGTCTCAATCTGCACCGGCTGCCGGACGACCTTCGCATCCCAATGCGCCTGCAATTTGATTCTGCCGTCGCCGCTGTTGCGCAGATCCAGCTCGTTGCCGTCGCCGTCCAGCGCCGCAAGGGTGAGCATCGTTTCCGCATCGCCGTTTCGGCTCAGCGTCAGCGTCAGCCGACGGCCGCCGCAAAGCACCTCGCCGCCCTGCGCCACACCGTCGTAGACCCACAGAACGATTTCGCCGTTTTCCCAACTGAGGGAAGCGCCGTCCATCCAGAAATCATCCGCCTGCCACGCGTCCGTGTCGCCGCCGATGGCTACCGCAAACGGCTCCAGCCGCACGCCGTCCGCGTTGTTCACGCCGATCACCAGCCGCGCCGAATCGCCGTTTCCGTCCAGTCTGAGCTGCGCCCAGTCGATTGTTTCGATTTGCTCCTCCGGCTCAGGCGTGGACGTGGGTTCGGGCGTCACTGTCGGCTCAACCGTCGCCGTAGGTTCAGGCGTTGCCGTCGGCTCAACCGTTGCCGCAGGTTCGGGCGTCGCCGTATCTTCCGGCTCCTCCGTCGCTTCCGGTTCTTCCACAACTTCCGGTTCTTCCGTGGCTTCCGGCTCTTCTTCAGCCTCTTCCGTCTCAATCGGCGTTTCCGTCTCGCTGTAAACTTCAGATTCCGCTTCAGCTTCGGTGTATTCGGGCTTTCCGCCTTCTTCATACAAAACGATTCCTTCGCTCTGCTGCTCATCCTCCGCGTTCACGCGCATCGGAGACGCTGCGCCCAGCAACATCAGGCACAGCATCCATGCAAAAATTCTTCTTTTATTTTTCATATCGACATGCCCCTTTCGCCGATCTTTTTTTCATCTTTCCATTAAAAGCCGCATATACTTCCCATAGGGGGAGATATATACCGATTTCTTCTCTATTTTATTCTACCACTCTTCCTTGTTTTTTTTCAACTTACCAATGCACAAAGGAAACGTTTTAGATCTAGTAAAAATGATAATTTTTCCTTTTGTCCCAGTTCATATATAACGCCGCCAATTCTATATAATTCCCAGCGGAATACTTTCAATTTTTCTCTTGACAAGCCGCTCAATATCCTGTATAATGACCTTGTTGTTAGAGATAACTAACACCTCCCTGAACAAAATGGCGGATGAGGTTTGACGCGCCTCTCCGCAGCCTTGCAGGCTTGACGCACCTGCCAGGTATGCGCCCCGCTTGAGCGCAACCCAATCGAGCGAGGATCACTCCTCCCCCCTATTTTCTCCCTGTTTCTTAACAGAAAGACCCTGTCGGGCATTGGACGCCGCCCGGCAGGGTCTTTCGCATGTTTACGGCTGAACCGTGATCTTCTGTCCGTCCGAATAGAGCGTCATCACGCCGTTTTCCTTCGCGGCGTAAACCGTCGCCCCGGCCTTTTGCAGCCGAATGCGCACGCTGTTGGCGGGGTTTTTCCCCGTGACAAACGCAACGCCCGGCTTGGCTGCCTCCACCCATTCGGTGCAGGTTGCCGCCTCGCTGCCCCCGCGCGAGGCGATCAGCGCGTCGCACTTGACCGCCGCGCCGGAGGCGACGATCTCCTTTTCGCCGCTTGCGGTAATGCAGCCCGTCACCACGGCGCTCGTCTCCCCGTAGTCGATGCGCAGCGTCAGCCCGTCGTCGCGGCTGTCCGTATGCTGCGTCCGCGCCGGGCCGATGAATGTCACGCGCGCCCGCCCGAGGGTAAAGGCCATGTTCTGCGTCGCGGAGACGATCTGCGTCCCCCGCTTTTCCGCCGCGTCGATCATCTGCGCGTAGGCCTTGCCCTTCGTCTGCGTCGGCGGCACAAAGAGATAATCCGGCCGCGTCAGCCCCAGCGCCATTTTCATCGCGCCGAGCTGTTCATCCTCCGAGCCCATCGCGACCGCCGCGCTCAGGTGGTTCACGCCGCAAAGCAGAAGCTGGACACAGAGCGCCGCGCCCGTTCCGCTGCCCGCGCCGACGAGCATGGTGTATCCGTCCGCGCAGACAAAAACCGCCTCGCCGTCGCCCGCGCGCAGCGTCTTGATCGTCAGCCCGTTGGGATTCACGCCGTATGCCCACTTGGGCAGCTTCTCCGTCAGCTTCGAAACGTCCGGCAGCTCGATTTTGCTCAGATCAAAGTCGCCGAGCTTGATTTCCGGCAGATTGTCAAAGCGGAGCGTCGGCGCGCCCGTCTGCGGGTCGCTCTTCACAAAGCCCAGCACATGCGCGCCGACAAACAGCAGCGCCGCCACGCCGAGCACGAGCAGCAGATTTGTCAGGCAGCCAACCAGACAGCCCTTTTTTCTCTTGCGCACATGAGACCGCCCCTCGCGCGCCATCAGGCCAACGCCTCCAACGCGGAGACGAGTTTCCGGCAATCCTCCGCCGTCGTCGCCCAGCTTGTCACAAAGCGGACGGCCACGCGCCCGTCATCCAGCGTTGCCCAGCGCTCATAGGCAAAATCCAGTTCCAGCGCGGCGTTCTGCTCCTCCGTCAGCACGGCGAAAATCTGGTTGGTCGTCGTCCGCTGGAAGAAGGGAATCCCCGCGCGCTCCATGCCCGCGCGGATGATATCGGCCATCTCGTTGGCGTGTCTGGCCCATGCGAAATAATCGTCATGCTCCAGCGCCGCCAAAAACATCACGCCGCCGAGCCGCCCCTTGGCGATCATGCCGCCGTTATGCTTGATCATAAAGCGGAAATCCTTTTGCAGCGCCGGATTGACGATCACCATCGCCTCGCCGAAGAGCAGGCCGTTCTTCGTGCCGCCGATGTAGAAGCAATCCGCCAGCGCCGCCAGATCCCGGAGCGTCACGTCACATTCCGCACTGGTCAGCCCGCTCCCCAGCCGCGCGCCGTCCACAAAGAGGATCAGCCCGTGCGCGTCGCAGACCCTGCGCAGCGCCTTCAGCTCGTCCAGATGGTAGACGGTGCCGATTTCCGTCGGCTGGCTGATGTAGAGCAGCCGCGGCGCGACCATGTGCTCGTCCGTGTGCAGCGCGCAGACGGCCTCCACGCCCTCCGGCGTCACCTTGCCGTCCTTCGCCGCGCAGGGGAGCACCTTGTGCCCCGTCGCCTCCACCGCGCCGGTTTCGTGCACGTTGATGTGCCCCGTCGGCGCGCAGATAGCCGCCTCGTAGGGGCGCAGGAACGCCGCAATCGCGATGCTGTTGGCCGATGTGCCGCCGACCATGATGTGCACCGCCGCCCCCGGCTGGCCGCATTTCTCGCGGATCACGTCCGCCGCGCGCAGGCTGTAATCATCCAGCCCGTAGCCGCAGGTGTGCTCCATGTTGGTTTCAAGAAGCCGCTGCATCACAATCGGATGCGCGCCCTCGCCGTAGTCATTCATAAAAAACGTCTTCACAATTCTTCCTCCCGTTTGATGGTGCCGACGATCATCGTCTCGTCAACGGTGATCTCCGTCACGCCGCTCAGGTCAAGGCTCTCCGCGTCGATGTTGGCGAGCATCGGGGTCATTTTCGCCAGATGCAGCGCCAGCGCCCCGCTGACCGGCATCGTATAGGTGATCGTCCTCTGTTCCAGCACATTCAGATGCGCGTGCGCGTAATCCGAAACGGGCGCGCCGTCGTAGGCCGCCAGCCGTCCGCCCGCCGCCTCGCGGAGCTGGCGCAGATAGCCCGGCCTCGGCGCGAGCTTGATGAGCACGCCGTCCTTTTTGAGGATGCGCCCGAACTGCGCGTAGTTCGCCGGCGTAAACACGTCGAGCACCGCGTCGCAGCAGCCGTCCGCCAACGGTATGTTGGCCAAATCGCCGACGAAATACGTCGAGCGCCTGTCGCCCTTCGCCGCCAGCAGAACGGCCTCCTTCGAGAGATCAAACCCGATTCGGATCATGTCCCGCTCCGGGCAGACGCTCCGCAGATAGTATCCCTCGCCGCATCCCGCGTCCGCCACGACAGGGCGCTTGGCGCGCACATATTTTTCCAGCGCCTCGCCGACGGCGGCGGCAACCGGCGCAAAAACGCCCGCCTCAAACGCCCTCGCGCGGCTCTCGAACAGCTCCTTTTTGTAGAAGGACGGCTTGGCGTTCGGCGCGAAATTGACGTGCCCCTGCTTGGCGATGTCGTAGCAATGGCGCTTGCCGCAGAGCAGGCTTTTGCCCTCCTGATGAAAACTGCCCGAACAGATCGGGCAGCGAAGAAGCGCGACCGCTTCGTTTTGCATGGTTGTAACGCCTCACTCTTAGAAATAATCCGAGAAATACGGCTGCTCGATGGGGATGATATCCTCCAAAATGCGAACGGCGGTGTCGTTGGCCTGCAGCCGCTCGACGCGCTTGAGGTAGGTCGGCCGCTTGTAGCCGTAGAACATGGCCGTCAGCGTCTGAATGTCGCAGCGGACGGTTTCGCCGCGCGTGCCGCCGCGCTCCAGAATGGTGTTGCCCGCCGCGTCCCAGCGCAGGGAGAAATCGCCGCAGTTGCACTCCATGATCGGGTCGTCGATGATGAAATGCAGGTCGTCGTGGATGGAGATGATATCAAACGGATACTGCCGGATAAACTCCTCGAAATCGACGATGCGCGCCATGATATACGGCTCGATTTCCTCCTGAATTTCGCTGTCCTCCAGCAGAAACGCCATCGGCTCGTTGGTGTAGTTGTTGCCGACAACCTTGTCGATCATCGAGAAATGGGCGGAGATATAGTTCCACAGGCCGTGGCGCGCCTCCTGATTGACGTACACCAGCTCCTTGATGCGGAACACATCGTTGGCGATGTAGTAGACGAGGTAGCCGGTCGGCTTCTCGTTCGCGTCGTAATACACGGCGACGAGCACGTCGTCGGCCTCCCACCGCCAGTATTCCTCCCACTCCAGCTCGTTACGCTTGAGCGCGCCGTGGCGCATCGCGGAGAATGCGTCGTGCACCCGGTGCACATCCTCGCTGTCGATGTCCACGCGCTCGACCATGCCGCCGACCTTGCGGTGCTTGGGCAGCTGCGTATCCTTGATGGTGTAGGTCATCTTATCCGAAACGATTTCCCAGCCCTTTTTGCGGTAATACGGAATCAGGTACGGGAAGAGCATCGACACGCACTGGTGGTTTTCGCGCATGTTATCAAGCGCTTTTTTCATCAGGTGCGCCATCAGCCCGTGCCCCATGTATTCCGGATAGGTCGCCACGCCGGTCACGCCGCCCATGTTGTACATCGTGCCGAACAGATTGACCTGCATCGGGTAGACGCTGATCTGCGAAGCCAGCTTTTCCCCGTCAAACCAACCGAACGACTCCGTCTTTTTGAGCACGGGTTTTTTGCTGCGCTCCATTTCCTTCTGGTTCCAGCCCAGCGAGGCCAGCTCGCTGTCCGTCACCTGAAACGCATAACGGAGCAGCGCGTTATACTGCGCGGTATCGTCCACCGTCAGCCTGCGCATCTGCAATCGGTCTTCCAGCTTTTCCTGCTTCATGGTATCCTTCCTGTTCGTCGCGTCGTTTCAAAGTCTGTCAAAATCGTATATAGTATAGCATGAAACCCGCCTTGATTTCAAGGCGGGTTCTTTTCGCAGACCGCCCATACGAGCAAAGCCCTGCAAAAATTGTCCGTGAACTCCTTCCGTCACAACTTCGTTGTGCCACCTCCCTCTAAGAGGGAGGCTTTTTATTCCTCGTCGTCGAGGTTCGGCAGATCGTCCATGCCGTCGTCCGTCGGCCTCTCGTCGTCATCCGCCGCGCTCTGCACGACGGGCGCATCCTTGCCCATCAGCTCTGCGCGAACGAGCTTGTCGATTTCCGCGGCGATTTCCGCGTTTTCCTTGAGGAACTTGCGGGTGTTCTCGCGGCCCTGACCGATGCGCTGGTCGCCGTAGGAGAACCACGCGCCGGATTTGTGGATGATATCCAGCGCAACCGCGCTGTCCAGCAGGCTGCCTTCCTTGCTGATGCCCTCGCCATAGAGAATATCGAACTCCGCGGTTCTGAACGGCGGCGCGACCTTGTTCTTGACGATCTTCGCCTTCGTGCGGTTGCCGACGACGGTTGTGCCGTCCTTGAGCTGCTCGCCGCGGCGGATGTCGATGCGCACGGACGCATAGAACTTGAGCGCGCGGCCGCCCGGCGTCGTCTCCGGATTGCCGTACATCACGCCGACCTTCTCGCGAAGCTGGTTGATGAAGATGCAGGTCGAGTTCGTCTTGTTGATGATGCCGGTCAGCTTGCGCAGCGCCTGGCTCATCAGGCGCGCCTGCAGGCCGACGAACGAATCGCCCATTTCGCCGTCGATTTCGGCCTTCGGCACGAGCGCCGCCACCGAGTCGATGACCACGACGTCAATCGCGCCGGAGCGAACCAACGCCTCGCAGATTTCCAGCGCCTGCTCGCCGGTGTCCGGCTGAGAGACGTACAGCTGATCGACGTCCACGCCCAGCTTGCGCGCATAGACGGGATCGAGCGCGTGCTCCGCGTCGATGAACGCGGCCACGCCGCCCATCTTTTGCGCCTCCGCGACGATGTGCAGCGCGACGGTCGTCTTGCCGGAGGATTCCGGGCCGTAGATCTCCACCACGCGGCCGCGCGGCACGCCGCCCACGCCCAGCGCCATATCCAAATCCAGACAGCCCGTCGGAATCACCTGAATATCGCGCACGGCGCGCTCGCCCATGCGGATGACCGCGCCCTTTCCGAATTGCTTTTCAATGCCGGCCAGCGCGATATCCAGCGCGCGCTTTTTTTCGGTGCCGTCGTCGTTCGCCGGAATCGCCGTGACCGTCTTTGCGGATTTTTTGCCCTTATCGCTTGCCATATTGCCCCTCCTGTTTTTACCCTCTTATCGCCGCGCGGCGCACCATGTCCAGCGCCTTGAGCGTCGCCAGCCTGCGCACCCGCGCGCGGCCGCCGCCGAGCTGCAGCCGCTCGACTGTCACGCCGTGCCTGTCCGCGCAGGCGACATATACCAGCCCGACGGGCTTTTCCTTCGTCCCGCCGCCCGGCCCTGCGATGCCGGTCGTCGCCACGGCGATGTCCGCGCCGCTTCTTTCGCGCAGGCCGCTCGCCATTTCAAACGCCGTCTGCTCGCTGACCGCGCCGAACGCCGCCAGCGTCTCCGGCTTCACGCCGCAGTATTTCACCTTCGCCTCGTTGGCGTAGGTCACATGCGCCTCATACAGACATTCGGAAATGCCGGGATAATCCACCAAGCTCGCCGCGACCATGCCGCCCGTGCAGCTCTCCGCCGTCGAAACGGTCAGCCGCCGCGCCACCAGCGCGCGCCCCGCTGCTTCCTGCATGGAGCCCTCGCTCGTCTCGGTCACGTCGTAAACGCAGTCGCCCAGCACGCCGCAGATAGCGTCCACAACCGGCTCAACCTGCCGCAGCGCCTCCGCCTCGTCCCTGCCGCGCGCGGTGACGCGGAGCTGACATTCGCCCAGCGCGCAATACGGCGCGACAGTCACACCCTCGCCGTTTTCAATCCACCTCGCGCACGTCTGCGCCACCTGCGATTCGCCCATGCCGTAAATGCGGATGAACCGCGAGGCGATGCAGCCGCCGGTCTTTTTCGCCAGCCTGCCGTAAACCTGTCGGCCGAACATATCCGCCATCTCGTGCGGCGGGCCGGGGAGCTGGACGACGATCTTGCCGTCCTTTTCGATCATGCAGCCGGGCGCGGTTCCGCATGCGTTGGGCAGAATCGTGCAGCCCTTGGCGAACATGGCCTGCTTGCGGTTGTTCATCGGGCAGACGCGCCCGATTTTTTCGAAATACCGGCCGATTGCGTCCCAGCTTTCGGGGTCAAATTCCATCGGAAGCCCCAGCAGCTCGGCGGCAATTTCCTTGCTCAGGTCGTCCTGCGTCGGCCCGAGGCCGCCCGTCGTGATGACCAAATCGCTTCTGGAAAGCGCCAGCGCCAGCGCCTCGCGCATCCGCTGCGGGTTGTCGCCCACCACCTGATGGTGGTACACCGCGATGCCGAGGCTCTGCAATTCGCGCGAGAGCATCTGCGCGTCGCTGTCCGCAATCTGCCCCATCAGCAGCTCCGTGCCGATGGCCACAATCTCCGCGATCACTTCGCGCCTCCCAGAACCGAACGGTTCTGCCAAACGTATTCACACATCGAGTACAGCGTCATCACCGCCGCGGCCAGCGTCAGCAGCCCCGGCAGAATGCCCTCGCCCGTGATCGTCAGCACGACCACCAGCATCATTTGCAGCACGGTCTTGATCTTGCCGCTCATGCCCGCCGCAATGACGTGTCCCTGCTCCACGGCGCACAGCCGCAAGCCGGAGACGACAAATTCCCGCGCGATGAAGATGATGCAGGCCGTCACGTTCAGCCGCCCGATGGCCGTCAGCATGATAAACGCCGTGTGCGTCAGCAGCTTGTCGGCAATCGGGTCCATGAATTTGCCAAAGTTGGTAATCAGGTTGCGCGAGCGCGCGATGCGCCCGTCGAGCATATCCGTCAGCGAAGCGGCGACAAACACCAGCAGCGGCCAAATCTGCATCGACTTGTCGTTGTCAAAGAACCACAGCAGCACCAAATACAGCGGCACCAGCGCCACGCGCAGCAGCGTCAGCTTGTTGGGCAGGTTCATCGCGCGAATCGCCCGCCCCGTCTGTTTCAGCGTCTCCACAAACTTTTTCATACGCGCTCACCCATCAGGTCATACGCCTTCGCGGCCGTGATCTTCACGTTCACAAACGAGCCGATCTCGCACGGCTCCTCCGAGCCGAAGAAGATGCTGCCGTCCGTCTCCGGCGCTTCGTATTCGCTGCGGCCGACATAGCGGCTGCCACGCTTTTTTTCCACCAGAACGCGGCAGGTCGTGCCCACGCGCGCCTTGTTCTGCGCCAGCGAAACGCCGTGCTGGAGCGTCATCAGCCGGTCATAGCGCTCCTGCTTCACCTCTTCGGGAATCTGGTCGGGCATTTCCGCCGCGCGCGTGCCGTCCTCCGGGCAGAACATGAACGCGCCCATGCGGTCGAACTTGATTTCCTTCACGAAATCCATCAGCTCGTCAAAATCTTCCTCCGTTTCGCCGGGGAAGCCGACCATCAGCGTCGTGCGCAGCATCATGCCGCGCTCCTTGAACATGCGGCAGACCTCGCGGATATGCGCGCTGGTGTCCGTGCGGTTCATATCGGTCAGGATATGCTGGCTGATGTGCTGCATCGGCAGATCGAGGTAATCGCAGACGTTCGGCAGGCGCTTCATCGTATCCAGCAGGCGCTCGTCCACGCGCTCGGGATAGCAGTACAGCGCGCGCAGCCATTCCACGCCGGGAATCGCGGCGATTTCCTCGATCAACTGCGGCAGCTGGCTCTCGCCGCCGTCGTCCGTGCCGTAGCGCGTCGTGTCCTGCGCGATGAGCGTAAATTCCTTGACGCCCTGCGCCGCCAGCTTCCTGACCTCGGCCAGGATATCCGCCTTCGGGCGGCTGCGGTAGCCGCCGCGGATCATCGGGATCGCGCAATACGAGCACCAGTTGTCGCATCCCTCGCCGATGCGGATGTAGGCGCTGTATTTCGGCGTGGTCAGCACGCGGCCAAATTCGTGGAACTTTCCGTCGTCGTCGGTGTAAACGGGGCGGCCGCCCTTTGCGGCCTCCTGAATAGCCTGATCGAGCTTTTGATAGTCGTTCACGCCCATAATCACGTCCACCTCGGGCATTTCCTCGCGGATGGCCTCCGGGTAGCGCTGCGCGAAGCAGCCCGTCGCCACCAGCAGGCGGCAGCAGCCCGTCTGCTTGTAGCCCGCCATTTCAAACAGCGTGGAGATGGCTTCTTCCTTCGCGGACTGGATGAAGCCGCAGGTGTTGACGATGATGACCTCCGCCCGCGACGGGTCGGAAACGATCTGATAGCCGTGCTCCTTGAGCACCGCGAGCATCTGCTCGGAATCGACGCGATTTTTGCTGCATCCCAGAGAGATCAGCCCAACTGTTGTTGCCAAAATGATTGCTCCTTTAACTGCCGCTCGGGCAAACTGCGTTTATTGTCATACAAGATTATTTTATCATGCTCCGGCGGCAAATACAAGCCTCACACGCGCAAAGCGCGCAATTCCCAAAGGATAAAAGAGAGCTGTCAAGCTCAAACCGAACATTTCAAAAAACAGATATCTAAGCATTTTGGGATATGGGGTTTTGCCCCATCGCCCCAAGGGCTTTCCGCTCGCCCTTTGGAATCCTTCGGGCACAAATACTTAGTTTTATTCTTGAAATGCCGGTATCGTTAGCCTGACAGCTTCCTGAATATCCGGGTTTAATATTCGATTTTCTTCTGGATGTAGGCCACCAGCTCGTCCACGTGCACATGATCCTGCTCCATGGTGTCGCGGTCGCGCACGGTGACAACGCCGGTCTCCAGCGTGTCGAAATCGACGGTGATGCACATCGGCGTGCCGATCTCGTCCTGACGGCGATAGCGCTTGCCGATGGAGCCGGTCTCGTCGTAATCCACCATGAAATGCTTGCTCAGCATGTCATGGATTTCGCCGGCCTTCTCGCCGCACTTGTTCTTTTGCAGCGGCAGCACGGCGCACTTGTACGGCGCGAGCGCCGGATGGAAGTGCATGACGACGCGGGTGTCGCCGCCCTCCAGCGCCTGCTCCTCGTAGGCCTCGCAAAGGAAGGCCAGCGCCGCGCGATCCGCGCCGAGGGACGGCTCGATGACATACGGAATGATCTTCTCGCCCGTGGTCGGGTTGAGGTATTCCATGCTCTTGCCGGAGGTCGTCTGGTGCGCCTTCAGGTCGAAATCCGTGCGGTCGGCCACGCCCCAGAGCTCGCCCCAGCCGAACGGGAAGAGGTATTCAAAGTCCGTCGTCGCCTTGGAGTAATGCGCCAGCTCCTCCGGCTTGTGGTCGCGCAGGCGCAGGTGCTCGTCCTTGATGCCCAGGCCCTTGAGCCACTCGTGGCAGTAGGTGCGCCAGTAGCTGAACCACTCCAGATCCGTGCCCGGCATGCAGAAGAACTCCAGCTCCATCTGCTCGAACTCGCGGATGCGGAAGATGAAGTTGCCCGGCGTGATCTCGTTGCGGAAGCTCTTGCCGACCTGGCAGACGCCGAACGGCAGCTTGCGGCGGGTCGTGCGGGCGACGTTCGGGAAGTTGACGAAGATGCCCTGCGCGGTCTCCGGACGCAGATAGATCTCGTTGCTCGCGTCCTCGGTCACGCCCTGGTGGGTCTTGAACATCATGTTGAACTTGCGGATGCCGGTGAAATCGTGCTTGCCGCAGGTCGGGCAGGGAATCTGCTTCTCCTCGATGAAGCTTTCGAGCTGCTCGTTCGTCCAGCCGTCCGCCTCGATCTCCTGACCGTTGGCCTTCGCCCAGTCCTCAATCAGCTTATCCGCGCGGAAGCGCGCCTTGCAGGCCTTGCAATCCATCAGCGGGTCGTTGAAGTTGCCGACGTGGCCGCTCGCCACCCAAACCTGACGGTTCATCAGAATCGCGCAGTCGATGCCGACGTTGTACTTGCTCTCCTGCACGAACTTCTTCCACCACGCGCGCTTGACGTTGTTCTTGAACTCAACGCCCAGCGGGCCGTAATCCCACGAGTTGGCCAGACCGCCGTAGATTTCGGAGCCGGGGAACACGAAGCCGCGGCCCTTGCACAGGGCGACGAGCTTATCCATCGTGTCGTTTTGCACCTTTGCCATGGAAAAACCCTTCTTTCTCTCGTCTTTCGGAGCCAAATAAAAAACCGCGAAGACGCCGCCCCGAATCCGCGCCGCCGCTTGGATTCAAGGGACGAAAGACATTCTTCCGCGGTTCCACCCTTGTTGACATGTGTAAAAAGCATGCCCACTTTTGATTGTTCGTTTTGTGCGCGCCGCTCCGGGCTGCCAACCCCTTCAACGCGATTCGCACCGTTATGATACTAAAAAAAGCGTGATTTGTCAAGCCTGATTATAGCTCGTCGTCCCGCCTCGGGTCGTGATGCGGCCTTCGTCCGCTGACGCGCATCATGTGCGAGAGCCGTTCGCCGTCCCATAGCTCCACGCCGGTCGATTCGGCCAGCTCCCGCGCGGAAGCCGTGAACATCGTCGGGCAGACGACCGCCGGAACGTCGCAGCCGTAGTATTCTGCGCCCGCGTAGGCCTCCTGCACGGCGGCATTGCCCACCGCCCCCGCATAATTCTTGCACTGGATGGCGTAGGTTTTGCCGCCGCGCACGGCGAGGATGTCCACGCCCTGATCGCCGCACTCCACCGTCACTTCGACGTGCCGAAAGCCGTTGTCCCGGAGCACCTGCGCCATGTATTCCTCAAATTCAAAGCCCGTCAGCCGCAGGCAGCGCTGCGCGCGGTTGCGCCTGCCCGTCATCAGCCGCCAGAGCCTGCCCAGCGGCCACGCGAGCAGCAAAAGCAGGCGCTTGACCAGCCAGAGCAGCCCGCGCGGCAGCCCCGCCATCAGCCAGCCGATTCCGCGCAGAACCGCCACGACCGCCGCCGCAAAGCCTTCCAAAACGCGATCCAGCAGCGTCAGCAGGCCGTCGAGCAGCGCCGCGGCGGGGTTTCGCTTTTTATATTTCGTTTTTTGGTTTCTCGATTTTTTCGCCATGTGCGTTATGCTTTTTCAATACACGCGACCGCGTGGCTGGAAATGCCCAGCCCCTCGCCCTCAAAGCCCAGTTTCTCGGTCGTCGTCGCCTTGATGTTCACGCAGTCCGCGTCTACCTTGAGGTGGCGCGCCACGTTTTGGCGCATCTGCTCGATATAATCCTTGAGCTTCGGGCGCTGGCAGATGATCGTCACATCCACATTGCCGACGGCATAGCCTTTCTCCTCCAGCAGCGCCACAACATGATCGAGCAGCTTGCCGGAATCCGCGCCCTTGTACGCCGGGTCGGTATCCGGAAAGTGGCGGCCGATGTCGCCCAGCGCCGCCGCGCCGAGCAGCGCGTCCATCAGCGCGTGCAGCGCCACGTCCGCGTCGCTGTGCCCCAAAAGCCCCAGCGTATAGGGAATCTCCACCCCGCAGAGAATCAGCTTGCGATCCTCCGTCAGCCGATGCACGTCGTAACCATGACCGATCCGCACCATGGGCTTTTCCTCCTTTTGGCCTTCCCGCCTCAAAATCACCTGCCGCGCCAGCAGCATATCCTCCGGCGTGGTCAGCTTGATGTTTTCCACATCGCCTTCCGTCAGGCGAACCTTAACGCCCATGCGCTCCGCCAGCGCCGCGTCGTCCGTCGCGCGTTCGCCGAGCGCATACGCCGCATGCGCCCTGCGGATCAGCTCCGCCTCGAACGTCTGCGGCGTCTGAACGGCGCGCAGCGCGTCGCGCGGCGGGGTATCGACCACAACGCCGCCCTCGTTCACGCGCTTCACCGTGTCCTTGAGCGGCACCGCCGCCACGCCGCTGCCGTATTTTTTCGCGCTTTCCAGCGTCCGCGCGATGACCTCCGCCGTCACCAGCGGGCGCGCGCCGTCGTGAATCGCGACGTATTGCGCCGCGGGGTTCGTCGCCGCCAGCCCGCGGCATACGCTCTCCTGCCTGTCCGCGCCGCCGAGGACGACCTGCGCGTGCAGCCCCGCGTCGGCGAGAATCCGCTTCATTTCGCAAAGATCGCAGGCGCCCGTGACGACGACGATCCCGCCGTCAAACCAGCCCGTCCGCTCGAACGCGCGAACCGTCCGCGCGATGACCGGCTCACCGCAGAGCGGCGCGAGCACCTTGTTTCGCTCCAGCCCCATGCGCGTGCCGCGCCCGGCCGCGACAATCACCGCCGCATTCATCACATTTCCTCCCCTTCGAGCATCTCGTACATGGCCGATGCCTCGTTCTTGCGCACCGTCTCCGCGACGGAGAGCACGCGAAGCCGCGCCAGCTTTTCGCCGAAGCGAATTTCAATCACGTCGCCCTCCTTCACCTCCGCAGAGGGCTTGGCAACCTTGCCGTTGATGCTCACGCGGCCGCCCTCGCCGGCCTCCTTGGCCACCGTGCGCCGCTTGATGATCCTCGAAACCTTCAGGTATTTATCCAGTCTCATGGTGATAACCTCCTCGAATTGCGCGCCCTCAGGGCTTTACAGTTCATCCAAAACGTCGGCATATCGCGCGTCAATCGCGTGCCGCATCCGCTCAAACGCGGGAATATACTGGTCAATCACGCGCTGCGCCAGCCGCCTGACTTCCTCGCCGTCGTAAATATGCGTGCTCGTGTTGCGATCCCGAAGCATGTCCAGCCAAACCGTCTCATCCATGAAATCATAAACCGTATACGCCGCTTTGATGATTTCCCTCGGAGAGCCCGTCGCCGCCTCGGCGCGCCCTTCATAGGTCAAAAGCTCCTTGAGCAGCTTCCAGCTCAGCTCGAATTGCAGGCAGAATTTATCCTTAATCCCGCCGATGACAAATTCATTGTCCAATTCCTGCTCATCGGCGTGTTTCAACACGTCCAGATTCGACACATAATTATCGTATTTCTTCATACAGCACCACGCCATCCTTCACAATTTCCGCGCGGAACGTCTCGGGCAGCGGCCGCTCCAGATCAACCACGTCAAAAAACAGCAGCGTCCGTGCCTTCTCGTTCACATCGTCCGTAAACCCCGCCACATCGCCGCCCTGAACGGCCAAATCAATGTCGCTCTTGGGGCGATTGTCTCCCCGTGCCCGCGATCCGAAGAGCATCAGCTTTTGGATTTTTCGCTCCCTCGCAAACGCGCAAAGCTCCTGCACAAGCTCAGGTTTCAGTTGCATGTCACCCATGCCTCTCCGCCTCCTTCACGCTCCGCCCCGGCCGCGCCGCCAGCACGGGCAGCGCGCAGACAAACGGATAGATATACCGTCCGGCCATGACCGGCCCGAGCAGGAATGTGCCCCAGAGCAGCACCGGCAGCAGCGCCGTGCCGAACCGCCGCCACCGCCCCCAATACATCTCCCGCAGCGCGAAAAACAGCATCGTCCAGACGATCACGCCCATGTTGAACAGCCAGCCGACTACAGGAATCTGCATCGCGCCCTTCGCGCCGAAGCGCCACGAGAGCGACGCCAGCGCCCGCGGGAACAGGCTTCGGCTTTCCGGCGGATCAAAATCGCACCAGCCTGCATCGTATGCGTCGGACATGCCCATCTGCACGTAATACCCCGAAACGCGGTATTCGCGGTATGGGTAGAAGAACGGATAGGTCAGCGCCATGGTCGCGTCCAGATATGTCCCCGCGCACTTTTTCCCGACGGAAAGCCATACGCCGACATATTTCTTCACGTCCGCGCGGAATGCCTGCGTGTCGAATTCGAATTTCACCGGATCGGAAATCGTCGGGTCGTAGCATGCCCATGCCTCGCCGGGCATCAGTTCGTCGATGGCTTCCTTTTCCGCGTCGGTCAGCCGCTCCTCGTCATACAGCCGCGCGCGGGCAAGCTGCTGAATCGGCCAGGAGAGCATTTCGCTCATGTCGCCGCTCTCCGCGCGGGTCGCGCGTTTCAGCGCCGCGTTTCCGCAAAGGCCGACGGCCAGCGCCAGCAGCATGGCCAGCGCCGCGCTTTTCTCCGCTTTGCGCAGGCCGATCGTCAGGATCGCCAGCCACACCAGCGCGGCATACGCCATGTTGTTGCGCAGCATCACCGCCAGCGCGCCGCAAGCCGCGATTTTCAGCGCCAGCCCGCGCGACGGCTTTTCCTGCATCTCGTTCAGAAGCGCCAGCGTCAGCGCAAAAAAGCCGCCGAACAGCACGTCCTTCGTCGCGTTCACCGCCATCACCATGTTCAGCGGATAGAGCGCGAAAAAGACCGTCGCGCGCTTCGCCGCCCGCGCGCCGGACTGCCGCGCAATCGAGCCGCAGGTCAGCGCAAAGCATCCCGCCAGCAGCGCCATTTGCAGCGCGGTATACAGCGCCGCGCCGAGGTTGATATCGCCCAGCGCGCGGCCAAGCTGCAGCAGCCCACCCAGCGCCAGCGTGTGCAGCAGCGGATGATGTGTCGAATACGCGCCCGTGACCACCTGCCGCAGTTGGTACGGCACATCGTAGGCGAACGAACCGGGGAACGCGACGCAGAACATCGGCACATAGCAGGCCAGTATGAACGCGAACGCCCGCCCCGCGCGGAATGTTTTTTCCCGCCTCAGCGCGCGCGTATAGCCGCGCTCCAGCAGCACGGCGAGCAGCGCCGCAATCGGCCAGACGAGCAGCGCCGCGACCAGCAGCGCGCCCCCCGCCCAGATGACCCCGCCGTGCTCGGCCTGCCAGCCAAAGGCGGAAAAAAGCGCGTACATCGCGCCGCCAATCAGGCAGACGGCCAGCTTTCGACCGTGCAGTTTCTTGAGCATGCCGCGCCTCCTTCCCTCTTTCTCTCTGTAAGTGTATCACAACGGCCGCAAAAGGGCAACTGCGGGCTTTTGCGCGGCGCAATCCGCGCCCTTTCGCGCAATTTTGGAGCGGAGATTTTCGCTGAATTTCGTTTTTCATCATATTTCTGCCACATTCCGGCGTTATAATGCTTCTCGTAAAGGTTGATTCCCATCCTCCTTTACGGGTCTTCGCGCTCTTTCTCCCCCCTCCACATCACGGCGAAGGCTCAAGTATCTTCCTTTTTTCTTCCCCTTCCTCATTTATTTCCCTTCCACAATGAAAAGCGCCGGTCTCCGCTCTCCACGGAAATCGGCGCTTTTCGATTTTCTTTTTTCCAATCATTGAGCAAAAAGCGAATGTTGCACAAAGCGCGGG
>ERZ826220.457-NODE-457-length-48317-cov-5.280718_pt1 | contig 48317 bp, 29 predicted proteins | sample MGYA00519927_ERZ826220 | MGnify/ENA primary metagenome ERZ826220 (study PRJEB31778, sample SAMEA3449225) | human gut metagenome | biome: human gut; feature: human-associated habitat; material: faeces | place: United Kingdom | collected 2010/2012 ... | reverse complement strand
GCTTATTTTTCTGCAATTCTGTGGTTTTCACCGAAAAAAGACGGAATTTAGACAAAAAAATAGTAAATTTCTATAGACAGCATGAATTTTTTCTGTTATACTATATACGTTAATTTGTGATTATTTGTTATTTTATTCACAATGTTTTTAATTAATACTTATATAAAACTAAGGGGGTAAATCACTTGAGCGAGCAAACAAAAGTCGCGTTTTCCGGCACGAAAGAGCAGGAAGAAAAGTTGATTCAGGTCATTGAAAAGCACAAAGGCAAGGATGGGGCGCTGATTCCCGTGCTGCACGAGGCACAGGAAATTTACGGCTATCTTCCCATTGAGGTTCAGGAAATCATTTCAGAAAATCTGAAAATTCCCATGAGCGAAATCTACGGCGTTGTAACCTTTTACACACAGTTTACCACCAACCCGAAGGGACAGTATAAAATTGCTGTCTGTCTTGGAACGGCGTGCTATGTGAAAGGCTCCGGCATCATTTTAGACAAAATTAAGGAAAAGCTCGGCATTGAAGTCGGCGAATGCACGCCCGACGGGAAATATTCCATTGATGCAACACGCTGTATCGGCGCATGCGGCTTAGCGCCGGTTCTGACTGTAAACGACGACGTTTACGGCAGGCTTACTCCTGACGATGTAGACGGTATCTTAGAAAAGTACATGTAATTTTGCGAGGTTGTCATGCTTGAATTGTCGCTGCATATTTTAGATATTGTGAATAATTCCGTAAAAGCCGGCGCCAGCCTTATCCAGGTGACTGTTGACGAGGCAATTCGTAACAATTTGCTTAAAATCTCAATTGAGGACAATGGCTGCGGAATGGATGAAGACTTTTTAGCCCACGTGACAGACCCGTTTCAGACAACAAGAACAACCCGTAAGGTTGGAATGGGGCTTTCTTTATTTAAAGCGGCGGCGGAGAGCAGCGCCGGCGGTTTCTTTACGATTGAATCGCAATTGGGCGTTGGGACAACCGTCCGCGCCGAATTTCAATACGACCATATCGACAGGCAGCCATTAGGCGACATGGCGGAAACCATGCTGACGTTAATTTCCGGCAACACCACGGTGGACTTTGTCTACACGCATACGGTAAACGACAAGACATTTTCGCTTGACACTCGTGAAATCAAACAGATTCTGGGAGAAGAGATCAGTCTGGGCAGTCCTGAAATTGTGCTTTGGCTCAGGGAATACATTAAAGAAGGACTGAAAGAAATCTCGTTATAATTTATTCATTTATGAAGAGAGGTAATTAGTAATGAAAAGCTTAGCAGAACTTGAAGCAATTAAAAACAAAATAAAAAACCAGGTTGATGTGCGTAAGGATACCGATGAAGACACCATCAGAATCGTTGTCGGCATGGCGACCTGCGGTATTGCGGCAGGCGCGCGCCCCGTTTTGAACGCTTTGGTTGAGGGCGTAAACAAAGAGGGTCTTACGGAAAAGGTGACCGTTTCACAGACAGGCTGCATAGGCATTTGCCAGTTAGAGCCTATTGTAGAGGTCTTTGAGCCGGGCAAGGAAAAAATAACCTATGTTAAAATGACTCCCGAAAAGGCAGCGCGCGTAATTGAGGAGCATCTTAAAAACGGTAACGTCGTAAACGAATATACGATAGCCGCTCATAAGTAATAATTTGGAGGTAAAAAAATGATTCGTGCACATGTGTTGATCTGCGGCGGTACCGGCTGTACCTCTTCGGGAAGCCACGATATTCAAAAGGCGTTTGCCGAGAATATTGAAAGCTGCGGACTTGCGGACGAGGTAAAGCTCGTACAGACAGGCTGCTTCGGTCTTTGCGCTTTAGGACCGGTTGTTATCGTTTATCCCGACGGTACTTTTTACAGCAGAGTAACCCCCGAGGACGTTAAGGAAATTGTTGAGGAGCACCTGCTTAAAGGACGTATTGTTGAGCGCTTGGTTTATAACGATACCGGCAACGTGGCTGATGAAATTGAGGGTAACGTATCCCTCGGTGATACCGCTTTCTATAAATCGCAGAACCGCGTGGTTCTTCGTAACTGCGGCGTTATTAACCCCGAGAATATCGACGAATACATAGCTATGGACGGCTACGCTGCTCTCGGTAAGGTTTTAACCGAAATGACCCCCGAGGACGTTATTAAGTGCGTTACCGATTCGGGTCTTCGCGGCAGAGGCGGCGGCGGCTTCCCCACCGGCAGAAAGTGGGCTTTGTGCGCGCCGAATAAGGCTCCGCAGAAGTATGTTGTATGTAATGCGGACGAGGGCGACCCCGGCGCGTTTATGGACCGCTCGGTATTAGAGGGCGACCCGCACTCTGTAATTGAGGCTATGGCTATTGCAGGCTACGCAATAGGCGCTACAGAAGGGTATGTTTATGTTCGTGCAGAGTACCCGATAGCCGTTCACCGTTTGCAGATAGCTATTGACCAGGCGCGTGAATACGGGCTTTTGGGTAAGGATATTTTCGGCTCGGGCTTTGATTTTGATTTGCATATTCGCCTTGGTGCCGGCGCATTCGTTTGCGGCGAGGAAACCGCACTTATGACCTCTATTGAGGGTAACCGCGGCGAGCCGAGACCCCGCCCGCCGTATCCGGCTGTTAAGGGTCTTTACAACTCACCCACTGTTGAAAACAACGTTGAAACCTTTGCAAACATTCCGCAAATTATTCTTCGCGGCGCCGAGTGGTTTGCCTCAATGGGTACAGAGCGCTCTAAGGGTACTAAGGTATTCGCTTTGGGCGGTAAGATAAAGCACACGGGTCTTGTTGAAATTCCCATGGGTACGACTCTTCGCCACATAATTGAAGATATAGGCGGCGGTATTCCGAACGGCAAGAAATTCAAAGCCGCTCAGACAGGCGGACCCTCGGGCGGATGTATTCCCGCAAGCCTTATTGATACCGAGGTCGATTACGATAACCTGACCGCTATCGGCTGTATGATGGGCTCGGGCGGACTTATTGTTATGGACGAAGACACCTGTATGGTTGATATGGCTAAATTCTTCCTTGAATTTACGGTTGATGAGTCCTGCGGTAAGTGCACACCCTGCCGCGTAGGTACAAAGAGACTGCTTGAATTGCTCGATAAAATCACCAAGGGCAACGGTACGCTTGAAGACCTTGACAGAATGGAAGAACTTTGCCACTACATTAAGCAGAACTCCCTTTGCGGTCTCGGTCAGACTGCGCCTAACCCAGTGCTTGCAACCCTTAAATTCTTCCGTGACGAATATGTGGCTCACGTTACCGATAAGGTATGTCCTGCCGGTGTATGTAAGGATCTTGTTTCTTACTCGATTATTGCCGATAAATGTAAGGGCTGCACAAAGTGCGCCCGTAACTGCCCTGTGGGCGCTATCAGCGGTACTATTAAAAATCCGCACGAAATCAATCAGACCGCTTGTATCAAGTGCGGCGCTTGTATTGCTAACTGCCCGTTCGGCGCAATAATTAAAAAGTAAGAAAGGAGCCTTAAATAATGGATATGTTAAATGTTAAAATAAACGGTATTTCGGTAAGCGTAGAAAAAGGCTCTACCATATTGGACGCCGCGCGAGCTGCGGGCGTTGAAATTCCCACACTTTGCTTTATGAAGGAGAAAAACGAGATAGGCGCTTGCCGTATCTGCGTTGTTGAGGCTAACGAGGGCAGGGGTTTCCGCATTGTTACCGCCTGCGTTTACCCCGTAAGCGAGGGTATGGAGGTTCTTACCAACACCGAAAAAATTCAGAAAGCAAGAAGGACTACTTTGGAGCTAATTCTCTCAACCCACGAGAAAAAGTGCCTTTCCTGCGTCCGCTCCACAAACTGTGAGCTGCAAAAGCTCTGCCGTGACTACGGTGTAGAGGAGTCCGCTTTTGAGGGCTTTAAGCCGACTTACGAGCTTGATACTTCAACTCCTCACCTTGTAAGGGATAACAATAAATGCGTGCTTTGCCGCCGCTGCGTTGCCGCCTGCAACGAGCAGTATGTCGGCGTTATAGGCGCTAACAACCGCGGTATTGATACGGCAATAGGCACTCCGTTTGAGGTTGGTCTTTCAAATGTTCCGTGTATCTCCTGCGGTCAGTGCACCGTTGTATGTCCTACAGGCGCATTGGTTGAAAAGGACGATACCGATAAAATTTGGGCGGCGCTTGCCGACCCCGATAAGCACGTTGTGGTACAGACCGCTCCGTCTATCCGTGCAACCTTAGGCGAATGCTTCGGTATGCCCATAGGTACAAATGTTGAGGGCAAAATGGTTGCGGCTCTGCGCCGTCTCGGGTTCGATAAAATTTTCGATACCGATTTTGCCGCCGACCTTACAATAGTGGAAGAGGCTAACGAGCTTGTTGAGCGCATAAAAAATAACGGCACACTCCCGATGATAACCTCCTGCTCGCCCGGTTGGGTCAAGTTCTGCGAGTATTATTATCCCGATATGTTAGAGCATCTTTCTACCTGCAAATCACCGCAGCAAATGGCGGGCGCGGTTATTAAAACCTACTATGCCGATAAAATGGGCATCGACCCGAAGGACATAGTTTCCGTTTCGGTAATGCCCTGCACCGCAAAGAAATTTGAAATAGGCAGGGAAGACCAAAGCGCGGCGGGCGTGCCCGATGTCGATATTGCCATTACCACCCGCGAGCTTTCGCGTATGATAATGCGCGCAGGTATCAACTTTGCGTATCTGCCCGATGAGGAATTTGACTCTCCGCTCGGTGAAGACACGGGCGCGGCGGTTATATTCGGTGCTACGGGCGGCGTTATGGAGGCGGCGCTCAGAACCGCTAACGACTGGCTTACCGGCAAGGATAACACCGATATCGACTTTACCGCAGTGCGCGGCACACAGGGTCTTAAACAGGCGACCGTTAACATTAACGGCAGTGATATAAAGGTTGCCGTAGCCTCGGGCGCAGCGGCTGCCAAGTGCGTTATGGACAGAATGAAGGACGGCAACCCCGACGGCTGGGCGTTTGTTGAAATAATGGGCTGCCCCGGCGGCTGCGTAAACGGCGGCGGTCAGCCGATTCAGCCGCAGTATGTAAGAGATACTGTTGACTTAAAGGCTGTAAGGGCTAAGGCGCTTTACGATCAGGACGCTTCAATGGCGCTGCGTAAATCACATGAATCTCCTGTTGTAAAGGTGCTTTACAGCGAGTGGTACGACGGTTTCGGCGGTCACAAGGCTCACCATGATCTGCACACAAGCTATGTTCCGAGAAAAAAATATTCAAAATAATCAGTTTTTTTGATTTACAATAACGGAAAAGCGGCAGCCGTAAAATTTGCGGCTGCCTGCGATTTTTTTGACTGAAATATTTGTTAAATTATTTATATGAAAAATGCGCAGAATAATTCGGGGAAGTGATTTACTTGAAAATTTTGCGTATTTTTTTTAAGTGCGTTTTTATACTCGCTCTGCTGCTCGATACTGCGGTATTCGGCGCTGTCATATATCTGAACGGGAGCATAAGCGACAATTACAAAATAAAAAAAGGGGACGGACTCACCTTTAATACCGCCGTTCCGATTACAGCCGAGTACGAGGGCTTAAAGCTTTCGCAAACCGGTAAGACCGAGCAGATAGGTGAGGAATTCGATGTTAAGCTTAAGGCGTTCGGAATAATACCCTTTTCCACCGTTAATGTTGAGGTGGTGGACGAGCTGCATGTTTCGGTTTTGGGTACGCCGTTCGGCATGAAGCTTTATACCGACGGCGTTTTGGTAATTGATATTACAACGGTTGAAACGGTTTCGGGCAGCATTTCTCCGGGGGAAGACGCCGGGGTTAAAAAGGGAGATTATATCCTCTCTGCAGACGGCAAGCAGGTGCTTACGAACGAGGAATTAAGCGCCGCCGTGGCGGCATCTGGCGGAAACAGAATAAAGCTTGTAATAAAGCGCGGCGGTACGCAGAAAACCGTGTATGTAACACCTGCACTTTCAAAAGAAACAAACAGCTACAGAATAGGACTTTGGGTGAGGGACAGCTCCGCCGGAATCGGTACGCTTACATTTTACAGCCCCGCAACGGGAATCGTCTGCGGGCTCGGTCACGGTGTATGCGATGAGGACACAGGCAATCTTCTGGAGCTTAAAAACGGCGAGCTTGTATCCGCTGAGATAATATCGGTTGAAAAGGGGAGCAGCGGCAGCCCCGGGCAGTTAAAGGGGAGATTTACCTACAGCACAATAGGCAAGTTCGACTGTAATTCCGAAAAAGGCGTTTACAGCGTTTTAAAGGGCAAATTAGGCTTTTCACGCCTTACCGAAACAGCGCTGAAGCAGGAGGTAAAGGACGGCGAGGCGCAAATTCTCTGCACGGTAGAGGGCAAGGAGCCTAAGTTCTACTCCTGCCGCGTTAAAAAGCGCAGCTCGGCGTATCTTTCCGCCACGCAGAATATGACGGTGACCGTAACCGACCCGGAGCTTTTAAAGCTCACAGGCGGTATTGTGCAGGGCATGAGCGGCAGCCCCATTTTGCAAAACGGAAAACTCATAGGCGCGGTGACCCACGTTTTGATAGACGATCCGACGACCGGCTACGCCATTTTCGCCGAGAATATGCTTAAGGAGGCGGAAAGCACTGCGGGAAACGCAAAGGTAAGGAAAGCCTCGTAATTTAAAAAATATTATGCCCCGCATGCCGTTTCGTGCAGCATGCAGGGGCTGTGAATACTTTTAGCTTTAAAGTTTTATTTCTATACTTTCATTCGGCGTTAGGCCGTATTTTTTACCGTCCCACAAAAGCGTGCCGCCGGTAACATCCGATTTAACGCACAGCTTTTCTTTTGACAGGTAAATATACACCTTTCCGTTTCTTACGGGCAGCGTTCCCTCAATAAACCCAAATCTACCGAGTTGCGGGCGTATTTCAAAGGTTTCATAGCCTGCCGATGTCCCCGTAACGCCCAAAAAGTATTTTCCGAGCAGATATATAGGCGACGCGCCCCATGCGTGACAGAGGGATTTCTGATATTTGCCGCCGTACATTGCGTAATGCTCCGCGCCCGACATGGAGGGATCGAATTCCTCCCAAACCGTGGTGGCGCCGAGGTCAAGCATGCCTTTCCAGTAAGATGTAATCATATTGTATATGTAGTCGGTATCGCCCGTTTTACCCATTACGTCAAGCTCGTATCCCTCAAAATACGGGGTGGTTATTTTGGTTACGGCGTCGTTATACAAAACATTTTTGATTATTGATTTTCTTTGGAGTTCATCCGCAATGTCATACATTATCGCGAATATATTCGCGTGCCTTGTAACGTTGTTTTTGCCTGACGAAAAGCTGTCGATATAAGCGCCCTTTTCTTTACTCCAAAAATAGAAGTTTACCTTATTTTTAAGCTCGGTTGCCTTTTTGCCGTATGTCGAGCCGTCTTTCCCCGCAATTTCGGAAAGTCGGCTCATGGCACCGTTTGCGGCTATATAGAGCATTTGTTCGGCGCAAAGCGCGCCCTCTTTGTCCATATCCGACCAGTCTATAAAAATCCAGTCGCCGTATTTGGCGGTTATAAAGCCGTTTTCATCCTCACGCCCGCGGCAGAACTCCATAAGCGTTACCGCGCGCGGATATATTGTGCGGATAAATCCGGCGTCGCCGTAGTTTTCGTAATATTCGAGAAGCCCTATTATCCAGTAAAGACTGTAATCGGTTATGGTGTTGATATGCTCGCAAAACGGCTCCTTGCCGCGCAGACCTATAATACTGCGGCGGGCGGTGCCGGCGTCATCACACATGTATTTAATAAATTTGAACGCCTGATATGCGTCGCCGCCCCAAAGCCAGCGGTCGCGCTTTACCGCCTCGGTTAAAACCTCGCGCATATTAAGCCTTAAGGTATATACGCACATATCCCAGATTTTATTTACATCCTCATTATCGCACTTAAAGCTCGCAATGTTTCCGAGCTTCTGATATTCAAGCTCCGCGCGAAGATTTTCGGGTTTGCCGCCCGTAATGAAAATGTACCTGAAAGCGCGCTGCCTTAATTTGTAATCCCGTGCGCCCGAAACATCCTTCCGCACCACGGTAAACCATGTATCTAGCGCTTCCTCGCGGGATTCGCCGTAGCTTACATGCAGTCGTTTGTCGGGGTCGGCACCCTCAATATACAAAAATCCGAAAATTTCTTTTCCGAAATCGTAAAGCGCGCCGCCGTTTATTTCCTCTGCCGAAACAGGGGAAATGGCCTTGTATGAAAAGGGGAAAATTTCGGGGTTTGACTGCGGCGTGGTATACCTTTCGTCAAAGCCCGCAGGTATTTTTTCTCTACGTTCGTTAAGGGTGAACCAATCCCCGTCGGTAGATAATACGTCGCTTTCAATGTACGCCGCGGGAAGCCCCGTAAGATTCATAACATGTATCTGAAAAGTGTGTTTTCCCTTTGTTACGGGAATTTCTTTTTCGCTTGGGTACATTCTGCCCTCTATTTTCAAATATCCCTTGCCGTGTAAATGTAGCTTTAAAAAGCCGTCCGACGGAATATCTTTTTCCGCAAACAGCACAATGTTTTTGTCAACATCATACATTCTCCAGTCCGTCGGAATATCCATGTCGTACTGCTCGCGGCGCGAGTTCGAAATGTTTGTGTGAAAAATTTCCCAATCTCCGAAATTCCATATCCAATAGCTTTTCATAACCGGCCTCCCTAATATTAATTACAATTATAATTATACTGCACAAAAAGAAAAAGTACATACACAAAATCAATCGTTTTGCATGCGAATTTTATATTTTTGTGAATAATATAAGATAGCCTTATATTAAATTTCCACCTTTAATTTTCGGCTGATATTCTGTCTGCCGGCAAAAAACGCCACGCGGGTTTAATATGTCAAAAGCGCTTATTGCTTTTTATTCAAGAGCGGATGAAAATTATGTTAACGGTACTCTTAAAATGCTGACATTCGGAAATACCGATGTGCTTTCCTAATTACTGGAGCACAATGCCTAAGGCGGTGTTTACCTTTTTGGAGCATTTTGATTTCACGGGTATAACAATAAAACCGTTCTGTACCCATGAGGGCAGCGGACAAATTTTGTTTGTATAGCCGATAACTGACAAAGAATATAATAAATTTGAGGAATAAAAATGTCAGGTATTTTTTCTTATTGCAAATTCTCCGCTTTTAAGCTCTGCTTCGTGCGTACCGTCTTCAAAGGTAAAGCCCTCGGGCAAAAGGATTTTTCCGTGCAGCTTTTCAGCCGCGGTTATTTTTAAAATAAACGAATTTTCATCGGTACGCTCCCAATTGATTGCAATTTTGCCGTTCGGCGTATCGTAATGCGCACAGACGCTGTTCAGCTTTTCCGGGAAAAGCGGCGCAATATCAACATTCGTCACATCCCTGCCCGTCGGGTTTATTTTTATACCTGCAAGGTACGTATAGAACCATGCCGAAATATCGCCCCAAAAATGGTGATTGAGCGATAACACTCTGCCGCCCTCGGGGTAAAAGCCCTCCCAAAGCGTGGTAGCGCCCCGCTTTATCCAGTTGCCGTAGGACGGATAATCGGGTCTTACTATCATATTATAAGCTAAATTCACATGGCCGTTTTCGGCAAGCACACGGTAGATCACCCTGCCGCCCAGCACGCCCGTGTAAAAATGCCCGTCTTCATCGGCTATATATTTAATGAGCAGTTTAAGTGCCTTCGGCTTTTCTTCGACTGTCAGCATACCGTAATATATCGCCATAGCCTGACCCGTTTGAGTGCCGCCTTTAATCTCGCCCGTTTCTTTGTTTAAAAGCTTTTCTCTGAATGCAGTCTTTACCCTTTCGGCAAGCGCCAGCGCAAATTGTCTTTGCGGCTGCTGCCCTAATACCTCATACACAAATGCGGATTTTACCGCTATATCGTAGGTCAGGATAGTATCGGTCACGGCAAGGGGAGTTTTAAATTCATCCTCTTTAACTCCCGGAGGACACCAGTCGCCCAGCCCTATCTCCATAATTCCGTCTTTGCCGAGCCTTGAAAACAGGTAGTTCAAATAGCGCATTAACGGAGTTGACAGTTCTTCCAATATTTCTTTATCGCCACGGTATATATAGGTGAAATACGGCAGGTTTATTATGACATTATCCCATGCAGGACCGTTGCCCCAATGATACCCCCAACCGCCGGTCGGAATAATGCCGGGCAGCTGACCGTTATCGCTCAGCGCCTTGTAAATGCTGCGCATCCACTCTTTATAGCATTTTTCGGGGTACAAATTCAAAAGCATTTGCTCTGCTGAAAGGGAAGCGTCTGCTGTCCAGCCGTTCTTTTCCCTTTGCGGGCAGTCGGTCGGGAAATAATTGAAGTTTGAAATATCCGAACGAACTGCGGCTTCCTGTATTTTGTTTATAACCTCATCAGAGCAGGCGAATTCCCCAGCGCAATCCGGCAGCGAGCTTATTTTAAGGTAGGTAAGCAGGTCTGCGTTCGCCTGCTCCTCGGTTATACCCTCTGCCATCACATAGCGGAAACCGTTATATATAAAGCTCGGTGTATGGGTCTGATTCCCGTCCTTACAAATATACTCGCTTTTTTGAACAAAATCCTTTTGTAAATCGCTTTGCTGTGAAAAACGGATATTATCGAGGCAAAGCTTTCCGTCTTTCAGCCATTCGCCGTAGCGCAGAGTAATTTTCTGTCCCGCTTTTGCGTTTACCGAAAGCCTGCAAACGCCGGTATTATTCTCCCCGAAATCGTAAAGCCAGCCGTTTTCGGCGCGTGTGACGGAAACAGGCTTTAACTCCCCGTAAATACGAACGGGGTCGGCGGTGCAGAGTCTTTTTTTCCCTCGCGGGGCGGAAGTCCTTACTGCGTTTTTAAATCCCGAATCGTCAAAATCCACAGTGTGAAAATCCGAAATTTCAAGCCTCGCGTCATAATATTCGCCGCAGCGGTAATCATCAAATAATATGGGAGAATCGCAGACCTTAAAGCTTTCGTCGCTTTCAATTGCCGTTGTATTTCCGTCCGAATCGGTCATATTAAGCCGTAGGGCAAAGCTAGGCGCACCGCGCCACGGGGCTTTATCAAAATCCCAAATTGCCCCGCCTGAGTTATTCTGCAAGCCGTTGCCCAAAAGCACGGCGATTATATTTTCGCCCTCGTTTATAAGACCGCTCACATCATAGCGGTCATAATAAATAATATCGTCCGGGTTGCTGATATACGGTGCAAGAAAGCCCTTTGTAATATCCTTACCGTTAAGAAACAGCCTGTAAAACCCCGCCGCACCTATTATAATTTCGGCGGTTTCGGTTTTTTCAGCGGTGAATTTTTTTCTGAAAAAGGGCGCGGGTACGAAATGCCCGATATCCGCGTATTCTGCTCCTGCGGATATAAATGCTTGCGGAAAATCCATTGAAAAGTCTCCTTTTATGCTGTAATAGCTTTCGTTTTTTTGATTTGCAAACAATTTTCATGACCGCCTTATCGCAATCGGAAAAATATTTGCGCGGAATTATAAATTCATCCTCAAAAAAGCTGTAGACCTCGTTGCTGTCGGGTGTAAGTCAATTCCTTTCGGATACCTTTCTTCCGATTATATATACCTCTGTTTCCGTTTTGCCTGTGCTTTGCAGGATACACTTTTCAGTAAACGGCGGAAGTATCCTTTTGAATATCAAAGGTAAGAACGGTTTCATCGGCATCCGCTGCGGTCGATAGGGTTAAGCAGTCGTTATGGATGCCGTTTTCAAAGCGGTTTTCGGCAATGAAATGCCTGCCGTTACTTTTATAATAAACGCTTTCGGTATCTATTTCAAGCTTTTTTTATTGCCGAAAGCTCCTCAAGGTTAAGGCAGTATTTTTGCGAAAGCGCGCGTATTCTTTCAAAGGCTTTTTCTTTATTTATACCGTATCTTACAAAAGAGCCGCTGTTGACGAAAAACACATATTCCTCTATGTCCGCGTGGCACATTCCGAAAAAAATGCCTTCGCCGCTTTTTTGTAAATCTTTTGCCGGCAGTTCATGCGGTATTCCCGGGCGGCTGAATTTGTTTTTACAAATGAACAAAACGGGTTGTTGTGAACATTATGCTCCGGCAGCCCGGCGATTCGCTTTCCGTGCACGGTTACATAATAGCCTATGGAATTAAGAAACGGAATATAATTGTTTATATCCGTTATAAGTGATTCTTTCATTTCTGTCTCACTAAGGTTATAAAGAAAAATGTAAGCGATTTGCTGTTTTGCAAACTTTTCTTGCGGTATTTTGAAGATGATATTCGCTTGACAAAACCCGTCTTACATATTCTTATGCGTGCGGTAATCGTTAGGCGTAACGCCGGTGTGTTTTTTAAAAAGCCGCGAAAAATAAGAGTAATTTGAAAAGCCTAAAAATTCGGAAATCTGAGCGTTTGTATAGTTGCTGAAAAGGAGCAATTCCTCCGCCTTTTTAATACGCATGTCTATTGCGTACTGCGCCGGAGTTTTGCCCGTGCTCTTTTTAAACTCCCTTATAAGGTAATTTGTTGAAATGGAAAACTTCTTCGCCAATTCGTTAATAATAACCGGGTTTTGCATTGAGGTGTAAAATTCGCTGATGATTTGCTCTATCAGCTCGTTTTTTTCTTTTCTTTGCTTTATTTCGGAATGGAATATCGAGCGGCTTATAAGCCCGAGTATGGATATAAGCAGTCCCGAACAGATCTGCTCATAGCAAGGCTCCTGTCTTGTGTATTCGTGACACAGGCGGTACAGCATTTGTTCAATATCGAGCGTATCGATATTCAGCCTTAAAATATTAATCGAGTCAAGACGGAGCGCTTTTATTATCGGCGCGCATTGTGTACCGTTGAAATGCACCCAGTAGTTAACGGTGTTGTCCTTTTTTTCAAAGCGGTATCTCTGATGCTCATACGGGTGGAAAATAAAGGCTTGCTTTTCATATACGGTATATTCCTTATTCGCTATTGTTATATAACCGATTCCCCGCGCTATATACAAAAGCAAATAATCCGAGCGCCCGTCGGGTCGGTCTATTATATAGTCCTGGTCGGTAAGCAGCAGCGTTCCGCAGTTGTTAACGTGCATAAAGGCGGCAGTAGGAATATCGGATGAAAACGAAAGTGGTAAGTATGCCATAATAATATCCCCTTGTATTCACAAAAATATGATATTTGCGCAGTAATTGGTTGATTTTGTGTATGTACTTTTTCCTTTTATGTAGTATAATTATATTGTAAAGAAAAATATTTGTCAATATTTAATATAATTCAGGGGGAGCTGATTATAATGGAAAACATCAATTTAATTCCGCCGTCAGAGGTAGGAAAAGGCTCAAAAATCAAGCTGAATGTCTGCGAGCATGAGGTGGATATGTACTGGAAGGTCGCTATTGAGGTGCTGGAGGTCATAGCCGAAAACAACAAAAAGGGCGAGCCGACGGTTATGATAGTGCCTTACGGCCCGTTAGGCCCCTATGCGAGAATAGCCGAGCTTGTAAACAAATACCGAGTATCGCTTAAAAACTGTGTGTTTATCAATATGGATGAGTACCTTAAAGACGAGAAGACCTATATTGATAAGGACGACCCGCTTTCTTTCCGCGGCGGTATGGAAAGAACATTTTACAGCAAGGTAGACCCGGAGCTTAATGTTCTGCCAGAAAACAGATTTTTCCCCGAGCCGGGCAACGAGGGCAAAATAATGGAAATAATAGATAAATACGGCAAGCTGGATATGGTGTTCGGCGGAGTGGGGATTAACGGACATTACGCCTTTAACGAGCCGCCCGAGCCCGGCGAGAACGTTACGCCCGAGGAATTTGCAGAGCGCCGCACCCGCGTTTTGAAAATAACAAGAGAAACCAAAACGATAAACGCATATATGAACTGCGGCGCAAACCTTGACGCTATACCCAATTGGTGCATAACCGTAGGAATGAAAGAAATTTTCAGGGCGAAAAAGGTGCGCATGTGTATGCCGAGAGACTGGAACGCGGCGGCGCTCAGAAAGGTGCTGCACGGACCTGTAACCGCAAGCGTACCCTGTTCGCTTTTCCAGAACCACCCCGACGCCATGCTTTATGCCGCGGCGGTAGCGCTGCAGTGCCCTGTATCGGAAATCAGAATTTACAATAAATAATGAAAAACCTGCTTATAAAAAACGCGGCGGTCGTTTTTCCGGACAGTATTAAACATTCATGCAATGTTTTAACCCTAAACGGCAAAATATCCGACTGCGATTTTAGGGGCGATCCACCCGAAAATACCGAAATAATAAATGCCGAGGGAAATTATCTTTTGCCGGGATTTATTGATATACATATTCACGGCGGCGGCGGAGCAGACTTTATGGACGCCACTCCCGAAGCGTTTGAAACGGCGGTAAAGTCCCATTTGCAGCACGGAACAACAACGCTTGTTCCCACCGCAATGTCGGCTTCGGAAAAGGATCTCACGGCGTTTTTAAAAACCTTTAAGAGCTTTCGGAAAAACAGCAAATACGGTGCTCTGACTCCGGGTGTTCATTTAGAGGGGCCGTATTTTTCGGGAGCTTCGGCTAAAAGCGGCGGCGCGCAGCCGAGGGATATACTGCGGCTGCCAGATATCAACGAGGTTGAAAGACTTTTGAAAACAGCCGATGGCGATATTCTCCGCTGGGACGCAGCACCTGAGCTACCCGGTGCAGATGAATTTGCACGCTGTATGACCGATAACGGAATACTTTGCGCAATAGCCCATTCAAACGCCGATTCCGAAGAGGCGCAGCGGGGAATTGACTGCGGATTTTCGCATGTGACCCATTTTTATAATGCCGTTACGACCTACCATAAAGAAGGACAGACGGTATACGGCGGTATTGTTGAGGCGGCGTACCTTAATTCGGGCGTGACGGTCGAGCTGATATGCGACGGTAAGCACATTCCGCGCGATATTCTAAGGCTGGCGCTTAAAATTAAAGGCGTAAATTCCGTTGCAGCAATAACCGACGCTATGCGGCTTTCGGGAACGGATATGAGGCAGGGCAAGCTCGGAAGTCTTGCAAACGGCACCAACGTTATTGCGGATGACGGAGTTGCAAAGCTGCCCGATATGTCATCATTTGCGGGGAGCGTTGCCACAATGGACAGGTGCTTAAAGGTTTTGTGCCTTGATTACGGAATATCCCTTACCGACGCGTCGGTAATGCTTTCGGGCACGCCCGCAAGGCTTTTGCGGCTCGGAAGCACAAAGGGCAGAATACAAAACGGTATGGACGCGGATATGGTGCTTGTAAACCGTGAAATGGCAGTTACGGGCGTTATATCAAACGGAAAGGCCATTAAATAAATGATTGCTTTCCGATATTAGTGAGCTGCCGTATACACGGCGGCTGGTTATAATTATAATATACAAAAACCGATTGTTCTTTTGATAATACTTTTGCGATATAGTAAAGTTTTCCTGCAATTTTTTAAATGAAAGACTTATGAAAATGATATAAAATTAAAGTGCAAAGCAGGACAACTTAAATGTATTGTGAATATTTCAGGAAAAGATGAGGCAATTATGGTTAACAGAACTTCGGTTGAAACAGACGTATTGGTTTTGGGGGCTGGACCCTCGGGATTTGCGGCGGCGTATACTGCGGCGAAAAACGGCGCAAAGGTCATACTTGCCGAGCAATGCGGAGAGGTGGGCGGAATTTCCACCTCGGGGCTAATGAGCCACTGTACGGGAAACTGCGGCAGCCGCTGTTTCGGCAGTTTCCGACATAAAATTACCCGAGGTTGATGCCTCGTCAATCAGGAATATTTTAGGCATATAAGCGCATTTTGCTTAATTGTGCATGAAAAGACAAGATTTTTTTCTTTAACTGTGATAATATTGAACAAACTGGAGGTGATATTTATGTATATAGGTCTGCAAAAAATAAAGGATGTTATTGATTATATAGAAGATAATATCACTGCCGACCTTGATTGCAAAACGCTGTCTTCAAAAATGGGCTTATCGGTTTATGAGTTCAGAAGAATTTTTTCCTTTGTAATCGGGTGTCCCATATCGGAATACATAAGGAAAAGACGGTTATCTCTGGCGGCGCTGGAGCTTATAAAGGATAAACCAACGGATATTCTGACTCTTGCGGAAAAATACGGCTATTCGAGCCAATCCGCCTTTACAAAGGCTTTCGGCGAATATCACGGGGTGGCACCCACGGTGCTTTTAAAGGAAAAGGCGGAAATTAAACTTTTCACCGTACCCAAGTTTGAGATAAACATAAGCTCGGGCGAATATGTGGATTTCAGCATAAGAAAATCGGACGGATTTTACATAAACGGGTTCTCCGATGTATCGGTTATAACCGACAGCTGCTGCTGTGAAAGCGTATGGAACGGCTTTTACGAAAGCGGAGCGGATAAAAAGCTGAATACCGAAAAACTTTATGTAGCTTACAGAAACAGCAACGAAAACGTTTTATGCACCATAGGTGAAAAATCGGCGCGGGCAGACGGCGCAATGCAGTCTGAAAAAATACCGGGAAGTTTGTGGGCGTGCTTTAAGCTCAATACGGTTGATGACGACCCGGTAAACAAGGTTTACGGCAAAATTTTATACGAGTGGCTTCCGTCAGCCAATCTTAAAAGAAACGAGGACATTCCGACGGTGGAGGTTTATCCATTCGATATGTCGGAAGACGGATTTGAGTGGGAAATATGCGTTCCCGTTTACAGTTAAAAATATGTTGTTAAAGGAAAAAATCATATGTCAAGAATAGTAGTTATTACGGGCGCCTCAAGCGGTTACGGTAAAGCCTGCGCGGAGCTGTTTAAGAAAAACGGCGATATCGTAATCATGACGGCGCGCAGCGCCGAAAAGCTGAAAAACGCCTGCGAAGAGGTGGGCGGCGATATGGCGTTTCCGATGGACGTCACCGTTCCCGCAGATTGGGAAAGACTGGCGGATACGGTGCGCGGGAAATACGGCAGACTGGATATACTTGTTAATAACGCAGGCGGCGGTATTGCGATAAAAGAGGTTACGGAGCAATCAACAGATGAAATCGACGCGGTTATAAAGCTTAATCTGAACAGCGTGGTATACGGCTGCCGCGCGGCAGCCGATATAATGAAAGCGCAGGGCAGCGGCACAATGATCAATATATCCTCTGTTTGCGCTAAAGAGTGCTGGCCCGCATGGTCGGTATATGCCGCGGCAAAGGCGGGGGTGCTGAACTTTTCCAAGGGAATGTACCTTGAAATGCAGCCTTACAACGTCAGGGTGTCTTGCGTTATCCCGTCCTCTGCCAGCACGGGATTTCAGCGCGCGTGCGGCGTAGGCGAAACTACGGATTTGCTGAAGCCCGAGGATATTGCCGAAACCGTGCTTTACGTTGCAAATCTTCCGCAGCGGGCGGTTGTTGAGGATGTAACGGTATGGGGAATAGATAAACAGGTTAATCCGCTGTAAAAAAAGAAGAATCGGGGTGTTTAAAGTGGGCAGGTTTTTTACCGAAGCTGAAAGTTTTGAAAATTTGGGCGGCTGGGTAGTTGATCAGCAGTCTATGAATATAATGGGCTCTTCTTACATTATGGCGCACGGTTTGGGCTCCCCGGTGGCAGACGCCGTTACACACATAAAACTGCCCGAAAGCGGAAAGTGGTACGCATATGTGCGCACCCGCGATTGGACCGCCGTGTGGAAACGCGGAACACCCGCAGGCACCTTTAAACTTATGATAGACGATAACTGCTTTGAAAATACCCTCGGCACAAACGGCAAAGAGTGGGATTGGCAGTATGCGGGCGCTATGGAGCTTGAAAGCGGGAAGACGCACAGAATGTCGCTGCGCGACCTCACGGGCTTTAACGGTAGGTGCGACGCGGTATTTCTTACAACCGACAAAAACGATATTCCGAAAAATACCGAGGAATTTCGCAGCGAGGTATCGGGCGTTACCGCCGAAGAGGATGAAACGCTGTACGACATGGTTGTATGCGGCGGCGGAATAGCGGGCACCTGCATGGCGCTTGCCGCCGTGCGCGAGGGCATTAATGTGTGCCTTATTCAGGACAGGCCGGTGCTCGGCGGCTGCAACAGCTCCGAAATAAAGGTGGGGCTGGGCGGTCAGATTCGCTCGGAGCCGTATCCAAATCTCGGAAACGTTTTGCAGGATATATCGCCGGTATTCGGCTCGCCCGGTTCGTTTGACGGACATTTCTACGAGGACGAAAGAAAGGCGAACGCCTTTTACACCGCAAAGGTATGGGCAAACGGTAGATATACGCTCTCCTTAAACGAAAGAGTCATAGCTCTTGAAAAGAACGGGGATAAAATTTCCTCGGTAACAACCAAAAATATTTATACGGGCAAAATAAAAAAATACAAGGGCAGATTATTTGCCGATTGCACGGGCGACGCGGTTTTAGCGCGGCTCGGCGGCGCGGATGTTATGTACGGCAGGGAGGCGGCGGACGAATATAACGAGCAGCTGGCTCCCGAAAAGGCGGATAATCAGGTTATGGGCATGACCGTGACATGGTATTCCGAGGAAACAGATGAAAAGGACGACTTCCCCGATATTGACTGGGGAATTGAATTTGACGAAAAACGCAGCTACAAGGTGTTCAGCGGCGATTGGGAGTGGGAAGCGGGTCAGTACCGCGATATGGCGGACGAAACCGAATATATCAGGGATTATTCGCTGATGACCGTTTTCGGTAACTGGTCTTTTCTTAAAAACCGTTATTCAAGAAAGGAAGAATACGCTTTCAGACGGCTTAAATGGGCGTCTCCTTTGGGCGGCAAGCGTGAAAGCTACCGTGTAAAGGGCGATTTGGTTTTAAATGAAAACGATATAGAAAACCATATACCACACGAGGACGAAACAGCTTCCGCAACATGGGATATCGATATACATTATCCCGACCCGATGAATATGAAGCTGTTCCCCGAGCCGTTCCGTTCCTGCGCGATACACCGCGGTATAGGCAGGCACTATCCCGTGCCGTACCGCTGCTTATATTCAAAGGATATTTCAAACCTGTTTTTGGGCGGAAGAATAATAAGCGCTACGCATATAGCGTTTTCGTGCGTAAGGGTTATGAGAACTTTAGGCGTACTCGGCGAGGTTGCAGGGCTTGCGGCAGCTATCTGCACAGAGGAAAACTGCTTGCCGCGGGATATTTACACAACGCATTTTGAAAAGCTGAAAAGGCTTATGGAGCGCGGCGTTGTTATAAAACCGTACCACGCGTACGAGCCGGGAAATTACGAGCATCTCGCTTTTCCGGAGTGTAATAAATATGTTACCTACCCCGAGGGCACGGCATTGCCGCTTGATAATAAGGAGCGAATGTGGCGCATTAACAACATGGGCGCGAAATATATGACCTACGAAAAATTCAAGGGCATAGAAAACCGCGAAGAGCTTACCGATGAGGAAAAGCAGATCGCGGAACGGTTTTATTTAAAATTAAGAGGCGGCTGAGCTTTTAATATACTGTACGGGGCTTATTGATTTAATGCTTTTGAAAACGCGCGAGAAATACGCGGGATTTGAAAACCCGCATTTTTCCGAAAGCTCAGTTACCGATATTTCCTTACTGTAAATATCAATAAGCTTGCAGGCGTGAGAAATTCTTACAGAGTTGGCAAATTCAACGGGCGTTTTTTACCAAAGCGGCGTAATGCGAGAAATCTATCTTTTGTGCAAGCATATCTATATTTAATTATAGCGTTTTGTATAAAAATCGCTTATAACCTTTTTTAGAAACTGCATGTCATGCCAAAGCGAATTCGGTTTCGTTTTTGCATAAAAACGTGCGGGGAAAGAAAAGACATTCATATTTTATTGTGATAAAACACTATTACTCAGAGGTGATTAAATGTATACCGGTTCAAAAAAATCCATTATTGCCATGGCTTTAACGGTTTCTATTTTGACCTTGCTTTTTTCGGGCTGCGGCAGCGCGGAAAAATCCGAAAACAAAACGGTAAGCATTTCGGCGCTTACCGAACGCGAAGCCGAAACCGGAAAAAGCGACAGCTACGAAGCATATCTTACGGGCTGCGGCAAAACCGAAACGGACGGAACCGATGAATTGGAGTTTAACGCGGACAGCGCACAAAAGAACGGTGCGGTATTCCGATGGGAAACAAACGCCTCTGCGGCAGGTATTTATTATATTAGGGTAAGGTATTTACCTAAGCCCGCAAATGATGAAAGCGGAACACAGATATGCGTAAGGCTGAACGGCAAAATTCCGTATAAAGAGCTTGACTCGGTTGTACTGTCGGATGAATACCGCGATGTATTGCCGCTTGTGCAGGATAAATTCGGTAACGATTTACGACCCGACCAGACAGCGGCGAAGCGCGTGACCGAAAATTATCTGTTTGACAGCTCGCTTACATACACGCAGCCGCTGGGCGTTTATCTTGACGTCGGCAAATCGGTGCTTGAAACGGAAATTCTCAGCGGCAACGCCGAAATACAGGCGGTAATACTTGAACCGTCTGCCGCAGTAAAATCCTACGCCGATGTGAAAAACGAATATTCCGAAAACGGATATTCTGAAATAAAAGGGGATATAAAGCTCTATCAGGGTGAAAACGCGGCTTATAAATCATCCACAATGTTTTATCCCGTATCCGACAGAAGCTCGGCGCTCAACACACCGAGATCCGACGGGCTGGTTAAGCTCAACAGCATAGGCGGCACACAGTGGAATACGCCGGGGGATTACATAGCCTGGATGGTTGACGCCCCCGAGGACGGCCTTTACAAAATTCATATGCGCGCCAAGCAGAATTATTCTATCGGTCTTTCCTCTTCAAGGGCGATATACATAAACGGCAGGCTGCCGTTTAAAGAGGCGCAAAGCATTGTGATGCCGTACAGCGCCGACTGGCAGACGGTTACTTTGGGCAGCGACGGAGAGGATTTCCTGTTCCACTTGAAAAAGGGCGAAAACGAAATACGCATGGTTGTTACCCTCGGAAAAATGGATACGGTAATCCGACTTACCGAGAATACAGCCGACGCGCTTAATAACATTTACCGCAGATTTTTAATTATTATGGGCGCGGAGCCCGATCTTTTACGCGATTACCGCCTGGGCGTTTTGTGCCCCGACGAGATAGCCGAGCTTAAAGTGCAGGCGGAAACCCTTTCGCTTTGCGCCGATTGGCTTGAGGCTAACAGCGGCAGCGGAAACACAACCGTCGCTTTAATGCGGACGCTTGTGCGGCAAATGACCGACATGAATAAGGACCCCGACACCATTCCGTCCGAATTTTCCTACTTCAAAACAAACATAGGCTCTTTAAGCTCGCAATGCAGCACAATGAAGCAGCAGCCCTTGCTTATAGACGTTATAGGAGTGGGCGGCGATTCGGACGATATGCCTGCGGCGGACGGCGGCTTATTATTAAAGCTAGGTTTCGGTATAAACAAGCTGCTTTACTCTTTCTCGGCTGATTATCAGAATATGGGCGACCTCGGCAATAACGATGAAAATTCAAAACCTATAACCGTTTGGATAGGCGGCGGCAGAGAGCAGGCGCAGATAGTCCGCAATATGACGGCAAATTCCTTTACCGCAAACACCGGCATTATAGTACGCGTTCAGCTGGTTCAGGCTTCGCTTATAAGCGCGGCGGTTGCGGGCGTGGGGCCCGATGCGGTTATAAACAGCACGCCCGATGTATTTAACTTTGCAATGCGCAACGCCGCTGTTCCGCTTTCGGATTTTTCCGACTACGGCGAAATAAAAACGCGGTTTAACGAGTCACTCAGTATTCCGTTTACATATCTCGGAAAGGTGTACGCGCTGCCCGAAACAATATCTTTCCCGGTTCTTTATTACCGCACCGACATTTTTGGCGAGCTGGGCGCAAAGGTTCCGCGGACATGGGACGATGTAATAGCGCTTTCGTATACGCTGAGCAAAAACAATATGGAGTTCGGCATACCGACAGACCCCGGCAACATGACCACCTCAAACACATCGGTTTTAAACCTTGTGGGTATGTATATGTCGATCTACAAGCAGCGCGGGCTTGAAATATACGCTAACGACGGCGAGTACTGTCTGCTTGACAGTGTGGAGTCTATCGACGCTTTCAGGTTCTTTACAAACCTTTATTCAAACTACGGCTTCCCGCTTACTTATAATTTCATGAACAGATTCCGCACGGGTGAAATGCCGATAGGCATTTCGGGGCTTTCGTTCTACAATGAGATTGCCGTTTCCGCACCCGAAATTGACGGTCTTTGGGATATAGCTCAGATTCCCGGAACCGTAAAGTCGGACGGAACGGTTGACCACACAGCGATTTCGAGCGCCTCGGGAGCGATGATTTTAGCGTCATCAAAGCATAAAAACGAGGCGTGGGACTTCCTTAAGTGGTGGACCTCCGCCGAAATACAGCAGGAGTTTGCAAACGAAATAGAGGGGCTTCTGGGTCCGTCGGGACGTTACAGCTCGGCAAATTCCGAGGCGTTCAGGTACAGCTCGTGGCCTAAAAAGAGCAAGGAAATATTCAGCAAACAAATGCAGAATCTGACCGCGGTTGAAAACGTACCCGGCAGCTACTTCTTAAGCCGAAATATAACCAACGCTTTCAGGGCGGTTGTATATAAGGATACAGACCCGACCGATGCTTTATACGATTACACCGATAAGATAAACCGAGAGCTTACTCAGAAGAGAAAAGAGTTCGGTCTTGAGTAAATTTATGAAAGGAGATGCGACCCTTGAAAATGCAGACGGGTGAGAAAAAAGCAAGGAGCTTTAACAGCGATAAATGGTTTTCATTCTTCTATTTGGCTCCGTTTTTGGTGATATTCTTTATTTTCACATTGCTGCCGGTAGTTCTTTCTTTCATACTGTCGTTTACAGATTTTAACGGTCTTGAAATTCCGCGGTTCATATTTTTTGAAAATTATTTACAGCTGTTTTTAAGCGACGATGAGTTCCTTTTAGCGCTTAAAAACACGCTGATAATCGCTTTGATTACGGGCCCCGGCGGTTATTTTGCCTCGCTGGTGTTGGCATGGTTTATCAACGAGCTTAATCCTAAGCTCAGGGCGATTATGGTTCTGGTATTTTACGCGCCCTCGATTTCCGGCGGAGCGTATATGATATGGCAGTTACTCTTCAGCAGCGACGCCTACGGCTATGTTAACGCGCTTTTAATGCGCTTTAACCTTATAACCGAGCCTATTCAATGGTTTACGGATACTAAGTATATGCTGCCGCTTGTTATCGTAGTAAGTCTTTGGATGAGCCTGGGAACGGGATTCCTTTCCCTTGTGGCAGGTCTTCAGGGCGTGGATAAATCCCTTTATGAGGCGGGCTATGTTGACGGAATACGCAACCGCTGGCAGGAACTTTGGTACATAACCCTGCCGAGCCTCGGGCCGCAGCTGCTTTTCAGCGCTGTTATGAGTATTTCCTCGGCGTTCGGCGTGGGTGCAGTTTCTACCGCGCTTTGCGGATTCCCCAGTACCGACTACGCCGCGCATACAATAATGAATCATTTGGAAGACTACGGCAACATCCGTTTTGAAATGGGTTACGCCAGCGCGATTGCCACCATACTGTTCGCAATGATGCTGCTTTCAAAGGTTTTCGTTCAGAAACTCATTAAAAATGTCGGTCGGTAAATCCGGCGATAACATGAAACAAGAAAAGGAGGGTTCACTATGAAAATCCGCATATTCAAAAGTAAAACCGGGCGTTCGTTTTGGGGCGACCTATTAAACTTCCTTTTTCTTGCAATATTGGGAATAATTATGCTGATTCCCGTTGTGTTCTCTGTTTCCAATGCGTTTAAGCCGCTTGACGAATTATTTGTGTTTCCGCCGCGTTTTTTTGTAAGACATCCCACGTTTGACAATTTCAGGATTCTTCCGTCGCTGTTTTCCGATTCGCTTGTTCCTTTATCAAGGTACATACTAAACACCTTGTTCATAACCGTTGCGGGAACGGCGGGCTCAATTGTTATAGCCTCTATGGCGGCGTATGTGCTTGAAAAGAAAAAATTCAGAATGCGCGAGGGAATTTTCAAGCTGGTTGTAAACACCCTTATGTTTACACCCGCCGTCACGGCAATTCCGAGCTTCCTTATAATGTCAAAGCTCGGGTTTATAAACAGCTACGCGGCAATACTTATACCGACCGTAGGCTCCTCGCTCAACGTTTTTCTTATGAAACAGTTCATGGTGGGGGTTCCGAATACTATTTTAGAGGCCGCCCGTATTGACGGCTCGGGCGAACAGCGGATATTCTGGAGTATCGTTATGCCGTCTGTAAAGCCTGCGTGGATGACCCTTATTATCTTCTGTATTCAGAACCTTTGGGGCGCCACGGGCGGCAACTATATTTATAACGAAGAGCTTAAAACGCTGCCTTACGCACTGTCGCAGGTTATGTCGGCGGGACTTGTACGCGCGGGAGCGAGCGCGGCTATTACAACGCTTATGATGATTGTTCCGATGTGCGTTTTTGTTATAACGCAGAGCAACATTATGGAAACCATGATGTCTTCGGGAATTAAGGAATGATATGCTTGATAAGAAAGGCGGTTCTGACCGTGGGCAGACTTAAAAATTTGATACCTGTATTCCTGATCGTGGCGGCTGTACTGTCTGTCAATGTATCAGCCGCCGTGACGGATACATATATATACGATAAAAACGGGGATACGGAGCCCGCGCCCGAGCCGGCTTCGGCGGTGCAGAGTATTCGCGGCGGCGATCTCGGAACAGGCGCCTTTTCGGAGCCGCAGGATCTGTGCTTCTCAAATTCGGGCGTTCTTTACATAGCCGATACGGGGAACAACCGCATTGTTGTAATAAAGAATGTGGGTATGTCCTCGCAAAGCACGGAAATTATCGACAGCTTTTTAAACGGCGGAAAAACCGATACCTTTAACAGCCCCGCCGGAGTATTTGCCGACAGCGACGGAAACCTGTTTATATCCGATACGGAAAACGCGCGTATTGTAAAGCTATCCGAAAGCGGCGAGCTTTTGCAGATAATATGCGCGCCCGAAGATAAAGCGCTTCAAAGCGATTTTGCGTTCAAGCCCACAAAGCTCGCGGTTGATAAATACCGTCAGCTTTATGTAATATCGAGCGGGTACAACGCGGGACTCATGGAGTTTGAGCCGGGCGGCACCTACACGCAGTCAATGGGCGCTCCGCAGGTTACAAAATCAATTTTGGATCAGCTGTGGCAGCGCTTTCAGACCAAGGCGCAGCGCGAGCGCACACAGTCGTATGTTCCTACGGAATACTCAAACGTAACAATAGATGAAGACGGCTTTTTGTTCGTTACAACCTCGGCTTACGACGATTCCGCGGGGGACAGCGCCCCTAAGCCTTTGCGCAAACTTAACGCAAAGGGATTGGATGTTCTTAACCGTGTGGGCGACCCCGTAGGCGACGAGATTAAAAACGGCGAAACCTATAAAGGATATTCGGTATTTTCGGATGTCTGCATGCTGGGATACGGCGATTTTGCCCTGCTTGACCATAATCGCGGCCGTGTTTTTGCTTACAACAGCGTAGGCGAGCTTTTATATGAATTCGGCGGTCCGGGGGATGTTTCGGGGGCTATACGCAACGGAACGGCAATAGGGTTTTACAACGACCGTTTTTATATTCTGGATACCGCGAAAACTCAGGTTACGGTTTTTGAACTGACAGAGTACGGCAAGCTGTTTGGCGGAGTTGCCAAAGCACGCCAGGAAATAGATTTTGAAACCGAAAAGAGCCTGTGGAACCAAATCCTTTCCCGAAACGCAAACTGCACCCTTGCAATGCGGGGGCTAGGCAACGCCGCGTATAAGGCTAAAGATATGAAGCTGGCAATGAAATATTACAAGCTGGCGGGTGACAGAGATGACTATTCAAAAGCCTACGCCTTTGTGCGCAGAAACCGGATTGAAAACAATGTATGGATAATTGTTCCCTGTATAGCGGTTATCGCCGCGGTTTCGGTTGTGTGCGTGCGCTCAAAGAAACGTGTTTCGGCATTTGTATCGCGCAGGCCTACGCTGCGCGCGGTAATGTACGCGGGTCATTGCTGTACTCACCCGATGGACGGCTTTTGGGATTTGAAACGCGAAAAGCGCGGAACGGTGCTTTCGGCAACGATTCTTTTGCTCATCTGCATGGCGGTAAATGCGATTTCAAGCCTCGGCACGGGATTTATCTTCAATAAAACCGAGCTTGAATCCTACAGCATTTTCAGCGTGCTTTATATTGCGCTTGCCGTTGCGCTGTGGACAATATGCCTGTGGTGCGTAACCACGCTTATGAACGGCGAGGGAACATTTAAGGATATTTATATCGCGACCTGTTACGCAACGGTACCGTACAGCATTATAAATGTAATTGCGGTATTATTGAGCAGAGTTCTGCTTTCGGCCGAGGGCGATTTCTACTACGTTCTCGTATCGTTTTCAATGATTTGGCTGGCGTTTCTGCTTGTCTGCTCCGTTAAGCAGGTGCACGATTTCTTTGCGGGCAAAACCGTCACCGCAATTTTGATTGTAATAATCGTAATTTTGTTGATTATCTTTATCAGTATGCTTGTTTTGGCATTATCGCAGCAGTTCTTTGACTTTATCGGAGATTTGATTTCGGAAATAGCCTTGACTGTATAGCATTGACTTATCGCAATAAAAGGCAGGCGGAGCGGATCAAACGCCGAAACGCCGACTACGGAAGGAGGAACTGTGCGTGAAACGAAAATTAAAGGCTGCTCTTGCGTTTTCCCTTGTTGTTTTGATTTTGGCGGGCATTGTTGCCGTTTCATTAATGTCCGGCGCGCAGAAAATAGATGAAACTCTTGATAACGGTAAGGTGCTGAGCGCAGGCAGCGCTGGCAATAATATAAACGGGAAAGAATATACCCTATTGTTGGAAAATGAATATTTGCAGTTCTATATGAACAACGATACCACCGAATTTAAGGTGGTAAATAAAATCAACGGCTCGGAGTGGTATTCCTCCGGCACCGACAGTGCGGACGCTGCGGCGCCCATAGCCCTTACCTACCTTAATTCACAGGGAGGCCTTGCCGATATGAACGTTATGGACGACTCGGTAAAGGACGGTAAATATGCGATTGATAGAGACGGCGACCGCGTTACGGTACGTTACAGCGCGGGTGATTTTTCTGAGCTTTCCCTCGTTCCGTACGCACTGACGGAAGAGCGTTTTCAGAAGATAATAAGCAGTCTTGACGATGAATTCGAGCAGATGAAGCTGACCGACCTTTATTATCTTACCGATATAAATATTATAGAGGACGCAGAACAGAAAAAGGAAAGACTTGCCGAATACCCGCAGCTGGCAAAGCAAAAACTTTATATCATACGCGACAGCACACGCGACGACGCGCTTGCCAAAAAGGATATCGCGAAAATATTTACAGAGGCGGGCTACACCGAGGCGGACTATAAAGCCGACTCAAAATATTTCAGCGCGGGCGATACGGCAAAGAAAGCCCCCGGCTTTAACATAAGGGTTGAGTACACGCTTGACGGCAGAAGATTTAAGGTTTCAATACCGCATGACGGAATAGAAATGTATAACGATTTCCCGATGACCTCGCTCACATTCGCCCCTTACTTCGGCTCTCCCGCAAAGGGAACTGAAGGGTGGTATCTTTTACCGGACGGCAGCGGTTCGCTTATGAACTTCTATAACGGGAATACAAACGGAAAAATTTACAGAACAACGGTTTACGGCGCCGAGCTTACGGCGGCGGGACGTGAAGATGTAAGCAGCGACCTCGGAGCGTCACTGCCCGCTTTCGGCGTCAAGCGTAACGGCTGCGGCGTGCTTTGCGAAATTACCGGCGGCGACGCAATCTCGGAAATTGAGGCATACCCCGGTGACGACACGGAGCTGCCCTATGCTCACGCGGTCTTCAATATACGCTCTACCTATAAAACTACGGCCTCAACCGGCAAAAAAGAGTCCTACATAATTATTCAGAAAGGACGATATACAGGCGACATTGCGCTTGATTATCACTTTATAGACTCGAAAAACGTCGGACTGTCGGATATGGCGGAGATAATGCGCGAAAGCATATTCGGCGGCGCGGAAGAAAAGGCCTCGGATACCTTGCCTGTCAGACTTACGCTTATAGGACTTATTACGCGCCGCAATCAGATTTTGGGCGTTGCGTATAACCAAAAGGTTCGCCTTACCGACTTTAAGCAGGCGCTTAATGCGGCAAACACGTTTTCGGACGGCGGAGCCGATAATCTTTCGGTTGTAATGACTGGCTGGTTCGGAGACGGGGTAGACCACAAATACTTGTCGGGCAAGGCATCGCCCTCGGGTCTTTTGGGCGGAAAGAGCGATTTTACCGCGCTTACCTCGGGGCTTGAAAGCAAAAACATTCCGCTTTATTTGGACGCGGACGTTCAGTATACGGCTAAAACCTCGCTGTTCGACGGTTTCGGCAAAAGCAGGGATACCTCAACAATGCTTGACCAATCAACCGGCAGGGTTACGGAATATGACCCCGCGAGCTTTATAAGAAAAACAGGCGACACTAAGTATATAAACAGCTTCGGCGCGCTGAAAAGGGCGCTGGAAAACCTTAAAAAATCTGCCGACTCTTACGGCGTTAAGGGGCTTTCGCTGCGGACGTTGGGCTCACAGCTTTCGTCGGATTACGGCAACCCCGCGGTTGACCGCCAGGCGACAGCCGATAAAATCGCGGCGGAGCTTAAAAAGCTGTCCGATTCGGGCTGCAATTTAACCGCCGAGGGCGCTGGCGCGTATATTCTGCCCTATATAGGCAGCACGACAAATGTTCCCGTAGTTTCGGGCGGGTCGGATACAACGGATATGTCGGTTCCGTTTTTACAAATGGTTCTGAGCGGATATATTGATTATTACGCTCCCACCGTAAACCTTTCGGGCGATACGCAGACCTCTCTGCTCAGGGCAGTTTCCGCGGGCGCGGGTATTTCCTGCACATTAACCGCGCAAAACGGCGATAAGCTGGCGGGGAGCGAGCAAAGCGCTTTCTATTCAACTGACCTTGATTATTGGAAAGGCAGTTTACCGAAACAGATAGCGGATATTCAGAAACGGCTGAAACCCGTTGCGGGTCAGCGCATTGTAGGATATGAGGAATTGGCGACGGGCGTTTATAAAACGGTTTATAAAAACGGCGCCGAGGTTATAGTGAATTATAATCCGCAACCGTTTACATATGGCGACATTACGGTTAATTCAAAGGATTTCGGCGTAAAGGAGGGGCGCTCATGAGCGCAAAGGTTAAAAACGGAAAACTGGAGCGCCGCCGAGGGCGCTGGGGCTATTTCTTCGCGCTGCCGTTTATTATAGGCTCGCTGCTCGGAATAGTTTATCCCGTGGTTTTATCGCTTGTGTACAGCTTCGGTAATCTTGTTCCGCAGGATATAGGCTACAAAATAGACCTTGTGGGCATTGAAAACTATAAAACACTGTTTACGGTTGACCCCGATTTTACGCGGCAGCTGGTGGAAACGCTGCAAAACACCATTTTAAAGGTACCGGTGGCAATTATTTTCAGCTTCTTTTTAGCGTGTATTTTAAACAGCGAGTTTCCCGGCCGCGGACTTGCGAGAACCGTTTTGTTTCTGCCTATGATAGTTTTTTCAAAGCCGGTTATGCTGCTTCTCAATCAGGATATTGTTTCTGCCGAGATGTCGAGCAAGGGCTCGGAAGAAACGGTTATGATCTCGGGCAAATTCATAGAATCGCTTGAGGCGATGAATATAGGCGAGGGACTTACAAATTTTCTTACTTCCTCGGTTGACGATATAACGAACCTGCTTTATATGTCGGTTATACCTACCGTTATTATTTTAGCGGGGCTGCAATCGGTAAGCCGCTCGATTTACGAGGCTTCCTATGTTGAGGGAGCGACCGCATGGGAAGTTTTATGGAAAATAAGTCTTCCTATGGTAAGCCCGTTGCTTTTGGTTTCTTTGCTTTATTGCGTTATAGATTCCTTTACGGGCGTGGGCAACACCATAATCAGCCGCGTAAGCTACGAGTGCTTTACCGCTTTCAATTTCGGAATAGGCAGCGCTATGGCGTGGTCGTACCTTACAGTCGTGCTTTTAATAGTGGCGGTTGTGTTTTTAATCGCAAACCGCTTTGTATCGTATGACGCTTAATTTTGCTTTAATGGATGAATGGAGGAAAGAGTAGCATATGCGTAATTCAATTAACAGGGCAAAAGCGGTGAAATACGGAGCGGGCATTGCGGTAAACGCGGCTCGCTGGGCATTTTTTCTCCTTATTGCCTTTGTTGTGCTTTATCCGCTGTTTACGCAAATAGTATCGGTATTTATGTCCGCCGATGATATTTATAATATGTCGGTTCGCTATATACCGCGGAATTTCACCTTTAAAAACCTTATAAACGCATGGGACAGAATAGGGCTTGAAAAGGTATACCCCACAACGATTCAGTATACCGTTACCGTGGTTTTGCTCGAGGTGGCAAGCTGCACAATGGTGGGGTACAGCCTTGCGAGATTCAAATTCGCGCTTAACAAGCCCCTTACGGTTCTTTGTATTATAGGGCTGGCGCTTCCGCCCGATCTTTTGCAGATTCCGCTTTACAACCTTTTCAGAAATTTCAATCTGTTCGGTCTTATTCCGCTTATAAATAACGGCGAGCCGCTTAACTTTATAGATACGCAGATTCCGGGAATTGTTCTCGGCACTCTGGCTGTAGGGCTCAGATGCGGGCTTTACATTCTTATAATGCGGCAGTTTTTCGGCGGCATGCCCAAGGAAATGGAAGAGGCGGCTTCAATAGACGGATGCGGACCTATCGGGGTATTTCTGAAAATAATGCTCCCCGGCGCGCGCACCATGATGATCACCATAGGCCTGTTCGCGTTCGTATGGACATGGACCGACTGCAATTTCAACTATAACTTTATGCGTTTATCGGATATATTGGCTGTGGTTCTGCGCGACTTCAACGGCAACGCCGCCGACAGTATGATTGCCGATCAGGTTACAATGAATTTACAGTCCTACGCGGCGATTTTATATCTTGTTATTCCGCTGATAATTCTTTATATGTTCACCCAGCGCTTTTTCGTTGAGAGCGTTGAGCGCAGCGGGTTGGTTGCATAAATTAAAAGGAGGAAATCAAATGCGAAACTACACCAAAAGGCTGATCACGTTTTTTATGGCATTCGCCGTACTGATAAGCTCGATGAATGTAATAATATCCGTATTGGCAAAAGGCGCGGATATAAGATTCGAGCTTAACGGCGGGCAATTGGCAGGTTCTTCCTCGGGCTTTGCCGCGGGAGATGCATTGCCGGATTGCGAAAAGGTTACAAGGGACGGCGCCGTTTTCGGCGGCTGGTATACCGATGCGGATTTTAACGGAGAACGCGTATTTACGGTCCCCGCAGGCGTTACGGGTCAAACCGTTTACTACGCGCGGTGGATAAACCATGATGCGAATTGTGAAAGCTTTGAGTCATACGTTACGAATGACGAATTAAATGCAAAATGGTTGAACTGGGCAGAAAATAACGCTTCGTTTTCTCTTAATACCGATTCTGCTCACGCTAACAGCGGAAAATCAGTTAAAATTGATTTTGCGAAGGCAAATGCCAATTCTAATCTTGCATTTCAAGATATTTCCTACTCAAAAACCGGCAATGGCGTAGCTTTTTGGACTGAATCGAAAAACGGTGCAACGGTTAAATTTATACTCAACGGTAACATATCATCTGCCGTAAGAACTTTCCCGGGCGGCAAACATATGGTAACTATTCCGTGGACTGAGCTTAGAGGCGCTTTGGATGCACCGTATTTGTGGAAAATTCAATTAGTTGTTAAAGTTCCGAATGCCGGTGAATCGGTTTATATTGACGATATAGGAACATATACCGATTATTCCGAGGGCAAGCTCATCTTTAACACAAACGGCGGCGCTTGGGCGAAAGGCTTTAACCCGCCCGAAAATTATAAGTCGGGAACAGTTTTGCCCGGCGTTAATGACATAAGCAGAGCCGGCGCCGTTTTCGGCGGCTGGTATACCGACGCCGATTTTTCCGGCGCACAGATTTTTACGGTCCCCGCCGACGCGACAGGGGAAATCGTTTATTATGCGCGTTGGATAATATGCAGCGCCGATTATGATAATTTCGAGACATACGCAACCGACGCCGACCTGCTCAAAAAATGGTCGGATTGGAAGTGGCCCGCACAGAATGCGGCTACAACGCTTAATACCAACCCTGCCCACGCATACAGCGGTAAATCCATGAAGAACCGACCGAACGAAGCAAACAAAAACGACGAAATAGTTTTGCAGGCAAGCTTTTCAAGATCGGGCAACGGAATTTCTTTCTGGATTGAATCGGATGGCGCAACCGTTCAGGTTTTATTCAATCACATGGGTGCTAAGAGTATTCCGTCTCCGAAAATAAATGTTCCGTCGGGCAAATATATCGTTGCAATTCCGTGGTCGAAAATAGAAGGAGCCTTGCAGGCAAGCGATTTATGGCAGTTATCGTTGCTTATAAATGTTCCCGAAAGCAGCGGTGAGGTATATATAGACGATGTAGGCACATATACCGATTACACCGAGGGTAAAATTATCTTTGATACAAGCGGCGGCACCTGGGCGGACGGCTTTACTCCGACCGAAAAATATACGCCCGGAACTGTTCTGCCGGTTATTGATAACATAAGCCGAGCGGGCTATGCCTTTGCGGGCTGGTTTGATAATACGGGCTTTACGGGATCGCGCGCTTATACCGTTCCCGATACGGCTTCGGGCGATATTACCTACTACGCCCGCTGGATAAAGATTGACCCTTGCTTTTCGGACTTTGAAAAATATACCGATACAAGCGTTATAACAACGGTGCTTACTTCAGACGGCAAGAATTCCGAAAACGATAAAGCAAACGGGTTTATTACCGAAGAAGACGGCAAGGGCGGCTTCTATTTCTGGAGCGGCGTGCAGGGTACGACGGTACAGCTTAACGCAAGCGGGAAAAATGTAAGCAGCGGTTCTAAATCCGCCAAGCTCGTGCTTAAGGTTAAGGACTCCGTGTCGCCTTATAATTCCACGCATTTCGGCTCTGACAGGGTGTTCTTCCCGAATGAAAAGGATCTCGGTGAGGGCGTATCATTCTGGATCAGCACCGATAAGGAAATCAAGCTGAGACTTCGCCTGAACAACAACACAGACTCTGCCAAAATTACGGTTCCCGCAGGAAAGCACTATATCACCGTTCCGTGGAAAGAGCTGCAAAATAAGAGAGCGCCCTGGATAACCCTTATCTGTTTTGATAACCCGAGCGAAGAAGCAACGGTTTATATTGACGATATAGGCACATATACCGTGGCGGTTGATAATAAGGTTATGTTTAATCTGAACGGCGGCGAATGCATTGAGGGCTATATTCTGCCTGTCGGCTATAACCGCACAAGCGGGATTGCCTTGCCCGATTGCAATCAGGTAATAAATAACGGTCTTACTTTGGCGGGCTGGTATGATAATGCAGAGCTTAAAGGCACTCCCATATATTCCATACCGCCCCAATCCGAGGGAGATAAGGAATACTGGGCTAAGTGGATACTGCATGACGTGAATTTCGATAACTTCGAGTCATACGATACCGACGAAGACCTTTTGAACGATAACCACTGGTCGGACTGGAAATGGCCCGCACAGAAAGCCGAAACAAGCCTTAACACCGACGCAGCGCACACGCACAACGGAACTAAATCCATGAAAGTCTCCGTAAAAGAGGCAAATAAAGAGGATCAGCTTGTGGTTTCAAGGCAGAATTTCCGAAAGAGCGGCGACGGCGTGGCTTTTTGGATCGAGTCCGCACGCGGCGCTGCTGTCAGAATCCAGTTTAACGGCAGCAAGACTATTATATCCGCCGCGAAAAGCATTCCCGCGGGAAGACTTTTGGTTACAATCCCGTGGTCGGAAATTCCGGGGGCAGAGTCGGCGGCAGTTTTGTGGCAGACCTCGCTTCGCGTATCCGTTCCGAATGCGGAAGATACCGTTTACATTGATGAAATCGGCACATATAAAGAAAACGCCGCGGGAGCTGATACGGTTTTGTATTATTTGCTCGGCGGCAGCCGGTATGGCAGCTATACCGCGCCGACAAAGTATTCATCGGGGGGCGTAAAACTCCCTACATATGAAAATGTTGTAAAACAGGGTTATACTTTCGCGGGGTGGTACGATAATAAGGATTATAACGGAAACCCGATAACCGTAACGCCCGAATCGGGCAGCGTTAAGCTTTATGCAAAGTGGATAAAGCACACCGCCGGTTTTGATGATTTTGAAAGCTACACCGATTCTACCGGTTGGGAAGCGCGGAGCAACTCCGCTTCGCCCTCGCTCAATACCGACGCGGCAAATGCCTACGACGGCTCAAAATCGCTGAAGCTCGGCGTGGCAGGCAAGGATATGCATAAAGAAAATTATGCTGCAATTTGCAAAAATAAGGTCTTTTATAAGGCGGGCGACGGCGTTTCTTTCAGTGTGAAATCTCAAATTGCGGCAACGCTTTTGGTAGCCTTTAACGATCAGAACAAGTATTATGAGGTTGCGATTCCCGCGGGCAAGAGCATTGTTACCGTTCCGTGGGAGAAATTCACGAGTATTGCCGAGGGCAGCGATTGGCGGTGCATGTTCTTACTCGTAAAAACAGCGGATAAGAGCATTGCGAACACGGTTTATATCGACAGTATAGGAACATATTCCGACAGCACCGACCGTATTCTCACCTATAACCTGAACGGCGGCGAATTTGTTGCGGGCGCCTCGGTTGCGGATGAGCTTGACGGCGAAAAGACCACCGTTTTACCGACGGACAAGGATGTGCAAAAGGAAGGCTTCTTCTTTGCGGGCTGGTATGCAAACGCGTCTCTTACGGGAACGCCGATATTCGGGCTTGAACCCGATAATACCGCCAACAGAGAATTCTGGGCAAAGTGGGTTGAGCAGGTAAATATCAACCACGATTTTGAGAATTTCGATAATGACGAGGCCGTGGCAAAGGCGCTGTGGGAGGAAACCACACCGTATGAAAACTGGAGAGAGAGCGGCTCTGTATATCTTTATCTCGAAAAGGATTCAAAGAATCTCGCGCCCGGTTCGACAAAGGGCTTGCGCGCCGAATACGAGGTTTTGGACGGCGAGTATATCAAGGGCGGCTCAAGACCGTCAGCCTGTTTCAGAAATTACTCATGGAGCACCACTTTCGGCAAACGCGGAACCGACCGCGAGGGCGACGGCTTCAAATTCTGGATTAAAACCGACCGCACCATAACTATAAGGGTAAGCTTCCTTATAGGCGGCGACCCCAAAAAGAGCACAACAGCCGAGGATATTGTAATTCCCGCAAATGAAAGCGGCGTTACGGTTTATCTTCCGTGGTCTTATATTAAGGAAACCGACGCCAAAACCCTTGCGAGCATGGGCATATCGATTTATGACAGCGTAGGCACAAAGGGAACGGTTTGGATTGACGAGCTCGGCATATACTACAACGAAAAAATGGTTGACTTTGTTGCCGAAAACGACGATAAAGACATAAAGATTACCGGGTACAACAACCACATACCCAAGGGAACAAAGGTAGAAATTAAAAAGTATCAGGTAAATAAACTTACCTCTTTGGGCGGCGAACTGCCCACGGGTGTAAATATGGCTTACCTTGCCGAGTATAAACTTTTAAACGACGCAGGCGGCTCCGCCGATATATACGGTCCCGCATGGGTCAGCTTTAAGCGGCCGAAAGGCGCCGACGTAAGCAAGATAGGCGTATACGAGGTATTCCTTGACGGCTCGCTTGATTCGGTCAACTACACGGTTGAGGGCGATTGGATCACCGTTTACTCCCTTAACCCGACCGCCATGCTGCTTGTAACCACTAACGATACCGACTGGTCGGCAAAGGGAATAACGATAGATAAAAACGTTATTCAAAAGCTGACCGCTACCGTTACGGTGGTTAAACAGAGAGAAAATCCGCAGGACAGCACAGACGGCACGGCGGACGGCGACAACGGCGGTACCGACATAGGAACCGATACCGATAACAACACAAACGCCGCGACCGGTATCAAGCGCGGACCGAAACGCGGACCCAAGACAAACAACAGCAAAAAAACCGATGATGACGGCGGTTCGTCCGCATGGATAATAATTCTTATATCCGTAGGTGCGGCGGCAGCGGTTTGTGCGGCTATTATAATTCCTGTGGCAATTAAACGTAAACGCGGCAAAAATAACGGAGGTGCGAAATAATGAACAGAACCGTAATTCTTAAAATCTGCTCTTTGCTGCTTGTAATGACAATATGCCTTACCGTAACCGCGTGCAAAAATAAGGGCGGTTCAAATACAGTGTCGGGGAGCAGCAGTAGGGGTGCATCAAGCACCGACTCTCAAAGCACGGATTCTTCAGGCTCCGAAAGCACGGATTCCCAAAATCCCGACTCCGAAAGCCCCGATACCGTTGTTTCCCGCACCTCTTCAGAATCGTCGGGCGGCGGAACAATTACCGTAACCGAGACCAAAAACGTACCTTACGACGCGTCTAAAAATCCGCTGCAGCGCGGAGTCAACTTTTCCAATTTTGAGTATGACGATATAGAAATCGGCTACGATAACTGGATATTCCAAAGCAAATATTACGACGCGGTGCGTGAAAAGGGCTTCGACCATATCCGACTGCCCGTCAATTTCTTCTGCCATATGGGCGGCGCGCCTGATTATAAAATAGACGAAGAGTTTTTGCGCAAGATCGATACAATAATCAATATCGCCATAAGCTCCAACCTTAAAATAGTGCTTGATTTCCACCACTTCGGTGAATTGCAGACAAACGTAAGTGGAAACAAGCAAAAATACTATAAGATGTGGCAGCAGCTGGCGGAGCATTATCAGAGTTACCCATCGGGTTTGGTTTTTGAGCTGTTCAACGAGCCGGGCAACGCCGACGCAATAAGCAAGGGCGGACCGGATATAGTTACTCCCGAAAAACTTATTGAAATTCAGGAAGAGGCTATAAAAATCATCCGCAAAACCAATCCCACAAGGCTTATTGTTCACGCCACATGCTGGAACGACGGCGCGGCTCAGCTTATGACCACCGAGCCGCTGCTGCCTAATGACGATAACCTCATTATGTCGGTTCATTCCTACGAACCTATGGCGTTCACGCATCAGGGCGCGGATTGGAACAATACCGGCAATCCCAGACCGTCAACCGATTTTACCGAGGATATGAAGTATGAAATTCAGCTTATATTCGAAATGGTAAAAAATTATCATGAAAAATACGGCAGACCCGTGTGGATAGGCGAATTCGGCACGCTGAAATCCAAAGCGCCCGAGGGCGCGCGTGCGAAATACGCCGATTTCATAGTGGAAACCATGAAAGACGCGGGCTGCGGCTGGTGCTGGTGGGAGTTCCAGTCTGGCTTCGGGCTTTACAACACCTCGCGAGACGAATGGGTCGACGACGCGCTTATGGCTGCATTGATGAAATAATGCCGCATATCGGCGGTGCAGATTAAAGTTTGAAAGGAACGAGCCCTATGGTAACAAACAAAAAGTTATTGTCGCTCCTATTGGTATTCGTTATTCTTTTAAGCTCCGCAAATGCGGCTTTAGCGGTCAGCGCGGCTGGGCACTCGGTAAACCTTGAGCTATTCGGCGGCACGCTTACCGATTACACGCAGGGGAGTACGTTACCTACCTATGAACAGATTTCAAAAGACGGCTTTTTCTTTGCGGGCTGGTATGCAAACGCCGATTTCACGGGCGAGCGGGTTTTCACCCTGCCCGCCGGCGGTGCAGACGGCGCAACCTACTATGCGCACTGGATTGTTTTAAATGCGGATTCGGACGATTTCGACTCCTATTCCGCTACCGAAGAGCTGTTTGGCAGCTGGTCGGATTGGCGGCACCCCGCAGTAAGCAGCGAAACAACGCTTAACACCGCCGAAAGTCACGCGTACAGCGGCAATTCCGTAAAGGTTTGCCCAAACGAGGCAAATAAAAGCACCGAAATTGTATTACAGAAAAATATCAATAAAAAAGGCGACGGCTTTTCATTTTGGATCGAGTCGGAAAACGGCGTTAAGGTGCGCGTTCTGTTCAACCACATAAAGGATAAAAGTTTACAGTCGCCCGTGTATGATATACCCGCGGGCAGGCATATTCTCGCAATACCGTGGTCGGATATAAACGGCGCGGCGGCAGCCGAGTATTTGTGGCAGTTGTCTTTCACGGTTTCGGTGCCGAACGCGGCGGACGAGGTTTATATTGACTCGGCGGGTACTTACTACACGGAAAATAAAATAAGCTTCAATACCGACGGCGGCGTATGGATAGAGGGTTACGCCCCGCCCGAAAAATACATTCCCGAAACGGCGCTGCCGAATGCGGAAAAGATAAAAAGAGACGGCTTTACGCTTGTTGGGTGGCGCGCCGAGAACGATACCTCGGGCGAGTGCTATACCGTTATTCCCGAAACCGCCGCGGGCGATATTTCCTACCGTGCGCGCTGGGTGGTTATGACCGAGAATTACGATAATTTTGAGTCGTACAATTCGGGTGCGGAGCTTTTAAACAGCTGGTCGGACTGGAAGACCCCCGCTGCAGAGAGCGATATGTCGCTGAACACGGATTCGGATAATTCATATAGCGGCAATTCGGTTAAAATTTGCCCGAACGAGGCGGAAAAAGCCGCACAGATTACCGTTTCGGGCAGCTTTATGAAAAACGGCGACGGCATAGCCTTTTGGATCAAATCACCGCACGGCGCCGACGTTCAGGTAAAGTTTAATAACAACACAAGGCTTGTGTCACAGGCGGTGAATATTCCCGCAGACAGGCATATCGTTACAATTCCGTGGTCGGATATAAGCGGCGCGGCGGATACAGAGAATTTGCAGAGACTGGCGCTTCTCATTTCGGTGCCGAACGCGGCTGACGCGGTTTATATTGACTCGTTGGGAACCTATTACACCGAAAACGGTATAGGGTTTAATACTGACGGCGGCGTATGGACAGGGGGCTATACTCCACCTGAAAAATACGTTCCCGAAACGGCGCTGCCCGATTGCGGCGATATAAAAAAGGACGGCTTTACATTTGCGGGCTGGTGCAAATCGGGCGATATTTCGGGAAAAAGCTATTATGCTATTCCGGCGGATGTTACGGGTGATGTGACCTACTGCGCTAAGTGGATAACAGCCGACCCGAACGGAGAATTTGACGATTTTGAGTCCTACGGCACAAACGATGAGCTCTTGAAAAGCTGGGCTGACTGGAAATGGCCCGCGGAAAACAGCGAAATTTCGCTTAATACCGACCCGAACCACGCAAACGGCGGCAATTCCTTAAAGGTAAGCCCTAATGCGGCAAACAAAAACAGCGAGGTTGTTTTACAGAAAAACCTCATAAGAACGGGTGAGGGTATAGCGTTTTGGATAGAATCCGAAAACGGCGCGACGGTGCGCATTTTGCTCAATCACATAGTAGTAAACGGCGTGCATAAAAGCCTGCCGTCGCCTGTAATGAACGTTTCGGCGGGTAAACGGATTGTAGCAATACCGTGGGCGGATATTGAGGGCGCGGCTGCAGCCGATTATCTGTGGCAGTTATCAATTTTGGTTTCGGTGCCGAACGCGGCGGACGCGGTTTATATTGACTCTGTTGGTACATATTACGCCGACAGTTTAAGGTTCAACACAAACGGCGGCAGCTGGGCGGACGGTTATACTCCGCCGAAAAATAATATTCCGGGAACGGTACTGCCCGCAATGGACGACACCGAAAAAAGCGGCTTTACCTTTGGCGGGTGGTATGCCGATAAGGATTTTTCGGGGGATATGTATTCGGTTGTTCCCGATACTGCAGCTGGCGATATTACCTACCATGCGCGCTGGGTGGCAAAGGGTGCGGGGTTTGATAATTTCGACTCCTACGGCACAAACGAAGCCCTTTTGAAAAGCTGGGCTGACTGGAAGTGGCCTGCGGAAAACAGTGAAATTTCGCTTAATACCGACCCGAGCCACGCATACGGCGGCAATTCCTTAAGGGTAAGCCCGAATGCGGCGAACAAAAACAGCGAGATAGTTCTGCAAAGGAATTTTGAGCTGACGGGCGACGGCGTTTCGTTTTGGATAGAATCCAAAAACGGCGCTACGGTGCGGATATTGTTTGATCATATCAAACTGCAGAACGGCACCTATAAAAGTCTTTCGTCCCCCGTACTTAATATCCCGGGGGCTAAGCAGATTGTCGCAATACCGTGGACGGATATTGAGGGCGCAACCTCAGCCGATTATCTGTGGCAGTTATCAATTTTGGTTTCGGTGCCGAACGCGGCGGACGCGGTTTATATTGACGAAGTAAGCACTTATACCGAGCCTGAATATGAAAAAGTACATTCAAACTGGGAAAAAGGCTTTTCGGATTTTTATGATGAAGACGGTAAAACCGTTTGGAGCTATTCGGGCTCAACCGCGGTGGGCGGCGAATTTGTAGGCTTTGTAACGGATTTCCTGACCGAAAAGAATAAAAAGTACGTTATAGCCTTTGACTATAAATATCTTACAGACGGTAAGCTCGCATGGTCGCTTGAGCCGCAAAGCGCAGGCAATATATTTGAAGAGAGCTTACTTTACAGGCAGACCGACGAAAGCCGTGAAACCCTGAACAGCCAAAACCGCAATACCGACTGGCAGGTAAGAAAAACAGCTTTCGCTGCCGAAAATGATAATAAATACCTCGCTTTCTTCGCCAAAACGGCGGCGGGCGCCGCGTATGATATAAGCATAAAGAATATTCGTCTTTACGATTTGGGCGACGTTGATTTTAGCGGCAAAATTGACGCGTCGGATCTGGCGGCTTTGAAAAAAGAGCTGCTCGGGGCTGAATCAGCGGCGGAATTTACAGATGTCAACAATGACGGATACTGGGATGTGAGAGATTTGACCACACTTAAAAAAATGCTGACGAATACTAAGCAGACCGATACCGAAGAGGAATTTTCAAACAATCCTCTGCACCGCGGGGTTAACTTCTCCGGTTTTGAATTTAAGGAAGAAATAGGCTACGACAGTTGGATTTTCGACGGAAAATACTATGATATTGTGCGTGAAAAGGGATTTGACCATATAAGATTGCCGGTAGATTTCTTCCCGCGCATAGGCACCTCGCCCGATTACACTATCGACAGCGAATTTTTACGCAAGATAGATACGCTTATCAACACCGCCCTGAACTCAGGCCTTAAAATTGTTTTGGATTTCCACCATTTCGGGGAATTGCAGACAAACGTTAAGGGCAATAAGCAAAAGTATTATAAAATGTGGGAGCAATTATCAGAGCATTATAAGGATTACCCGCCCGCGCTTGTTTTCGAGCTGCTTAACGAGCCGGGGAACGCAAGCGCTATAAGCGGCGGCGGACCCGATGTATTCACCCCCGCAAAGATACTTGAAATTCAGGAAGAGGCTATAAAAATTATTCGCAGAACCAATCCTACACGGCTTATAGTTCACGCTACAAGCTGGAACGACGGAGCCGCGCAGCTTATGAGCACCGAGCCGCTTTTGCCGGATGATGAAAACATTATAATGTCCATTCATTCCTACGAGCCGCTTACCTTTACTCATCAGGGCGCCGATTGGGACGGAGACGGAATCTACTGGCCCGCCTCGGATTTCACCGATGACATGAAAGGCGAAATTCTCGATGTTTTCAAACTGGTTAAAGAGTATCACAAAAAGTATAACAGACCCGTGTGGGTTGGGGAATTCGGGGTATTCAACCGCATAACGCCCGACGGTTCGCGCGCAAAATATGCCGATTTTATTGTGGATGTTATGAAGGACGCCGATTGCGGCTGGTGCTGGTGGGAGTTTCAAATGGGCTTCAGGCTTTACAGCACAAAATATGACGAATGGGTAGACGACGCGCTCATGGCGGCTTTACTTAAATAGGGGCCGAGGAAAGGATTACACAGTATATGGATATTAAAATTAAACAGGTTTCTTCCTTAGAAACAATTTTCAGCTACGAAACGGCGGCAAATATAGAAAAAGCAGCCGTTTTCGGCGGCGAACGCTATTCTTATCAGGTAGTTGTTTTACCCGAAAACAGCTTTCGCTACCAAATTGACGTTAAAGCGCCGGGGCTCGGCAGCGCGGTTACTCTTTATAAACTGAAAGATGCCGTAATGGATCTGCCCATTTTAAGCACTGATGAATTTTCCGTTTTGCTTACAAGGGAGCCGGGGCTTATGCCCGATATTCTGGTTCCCGCGGAGGATGAAAACAACCGTTTGGTGCTTAAAAAGAACGACAGGCAAATTTTGTGGGTGCGTATTGACGTGCCGCATGATATTCCGGCGGGCACTTACCCGATAACGCTTGAATTTCTCCCCCTTAAGGGTCACTGCTGGGAGCCTGTGGCGGAAAACCCCTCATACACAACCTTCAATATTGAGGTGCTGCCTTACGCGCTGCCCGAGCAAACGCTTAAATACACCCAGTGGTTTTATGCCGATTGCATTGCCGATTATTACGAAGTACCCGTGTACTCCGAGCGCCATTGGGAGCTGATTGACGCTTACCTGCGCGCCGCGGCTGATACGGGCATAAACGTTATTTTGACCCCCGTAATTACTCCTCCGCTTGATACCGCCTCGGGGCTTTACCGCACCAATGTGCAGCTTGTGGATATTAAGGTTGACGGTGAAAAATACATCTTTAACTTCGACAAACTTGACCGCTGGATAGATATTTGCCATAAGCACGGTATAAAGTATTTTGAAATATCGCAGCTTTTCTCGCAGTGGGGGCTTAAATTTACCCCGGGAATAACCGCCGAGGTGAACGGCAGGCAGGAGTATATTTTCGGTTGGCACATATATGCCTGCGACCAAAGATACGCCGACTTTTTAAAGCAGTTTATACCCGCGCTTGTAGCGGAGCTGAAGAAAAAAGGCGTTTACGAAGACTCTATATTCCACGTTTCCGACGAGCCGCACGATTACTGCCTTGAAGCGTATAAATACGCGCACGATCTTTTAAGGCCGATGCTCAGCGACGCTAAGTTTATGGACGCGCTTTCGGATTACACATTCTTTGAGCAGGGGCTTGTCGATATACCCGCAACCTACACCGCCGCAATGGATGATTTCATAGGCAAGGACGTTAAGGAGCAGTGGGTATATTACGCCGAGGACAGATCGGGCATAAGCATACGCCTTATGGCGGCGCCGCCCTACCGCAACAGGTCACTCGGTATTCAGCTTTATAAGTATGATATAAAGGGATTTCTGCACTGGGGCTTCAATTTCTACAATACCAGTCTTTCGTTCCATAAAATCAATCCCTATATTACCACGTCGGCGGGAAAAACCATGGCTTCGGGCGGCAATTTCAGCGTTTACCCGGGCGCCGACGGCGCTCTGCTTTCTCCACGCGCTTTAGTGTTTTACGAGGGTCTTCAGGATCTTGCCGCATGCAGGCTGCTTGAAAAATATGTCGGCAGGGAAGAAGCAATAAGGATTATTGAGGAAGAGGCGGGAATGGAAATTACATTTACAAGCTATCCTCAAAATTCCGATTTTCTGCCTAAACTCCGCCTGCGCATAGCAAACGAAATTGCCAAGGCTGCGGCGCGGAAGAATTAATTACGATAGATAACAACCGACCGAATTTCGCAGATTAACCTGCGGAATATGCGGAGTTCGGCCGACTGTATCTATATTTTCCCGAAATAAAGGAATTTTATTGCCTCGGGTTTCCTTTATTTTGGGCACATTTCGGCATTTTTCCGAGGCTGCCATTATTGAAAAAGGAGTTGTTAAAATGAAACAAATCAGGTGGAAAACCCTCTTGTGCGCTTTGGTGTGCGTAGCCTTAATGATTACGCCGCTCGGTTGTACCAAAGGAAAAACAGACTCTTCCGAGCCTGCCTCTGCGGATAATCAGGAGTACGGTGATCCCGCCAAATGCACCCTCTGCCCCGATAAGAACCGCTGCTGTTTCTGCTATGAATACGGCGATTGCGTTTGCGCCCAAAACGATCAGAACAGCAAAACGGGCAGTTCCGCGTCAGGTACGCAGTCGGGTTCGGGCACCACAACCCGCCGCCCGTCTTCAAGCAGTTCGAAGAGCAGCACAACCACAAGCGGAAAGTACGACCCCAAAAATCTTAAGGGTAAAACCATAACCATTATGAGACAGTGGGATCCCTATACCAGCGGCAACAATACCGCGCACGATAACTGGAACAAGCGCGTTGCCGAGCTTGAAAAGAAGTATGACTTCGACATTGTGGAAAAGAAGTGGAGCGCCACGCTCGACCAGGAGGTTCTGGCAGGTGTTAAGCCTTCGGGTCAGCTTTATCAGGTAAACGGCGACTGGGTAGCAAACTATGCCCGTCAGGGCTTTATCGCCCCATGGGACGACGCTATGAAAAAGACGGGAATTGATATGACGTCCGACGTTTATTTCAATTTCAGCGTTCAGCTTTGCAACTACAACAACAAGCAGTATGCTATCGGTGTTGAAGAGGGCAAGCTCATGTGCCAGGTGGTTTACAACAAGAAGCTCACCTCGCAGTTTGCCGATATTGAAAAGCTGATGGATTCAAAAAAGTGGACATGGGAAGCCATGACCGATATTGCCAAAAAGGTTAAGGCAAAATACCCCGATAAATGGGGCATGGGTCTTGACAGACTCCTCGGCGTTTACGGTATGGTAGGAAGCAACGGCGGTCAGTTGGTATCCGTAGCAAAGGACGGTACCCTCGGCTCTAACCTGAACGATAAAAAGGTGCGCCAGGCGCTTGAACAGATGTACAACTGGATACATGTTGATAAGGTTGCAACCGTTAATACAACCACCACCGCGTGGGATTACATGCTTAAAGAGCTTATTAAGGGCAACATTGCCTTTACATTCAACGAGGACGCCTGCTACGATGTTCTTAAAGCGGGCATGAACGGCGACGACTACGGCATAGCCTATATGCCTATGGGTCCGAGCGCCAATCAGTACTATGCTATAATGGAAACCTCGTGGCCCTATGTTATGCCCAAGGCTTACGCCGATCAGGCGGACGATCTTCTATTTGTGGTTGACGCGCTTTATCAGCTGCAGCCCGGTTACACAAAGGATACGCAGCTCAGAGACCTTTACATCCGTAAATTCTCAAGCAATACCACATATAACCGCGTAAAGAGCATGCACCGCAACCTTAAATGCGCCCCGATAATAGAAATTCAATTGGCTTCCACCACTGCCTGGTCAAACGCAATGACCGATCTGTTTAAGGGCACAACCACCGTAGGCGCGCTTATCGATGCACGTCAGAACGAATTTGACGCCTACATGAAGGATACCTGGAAAAACCTGAAGTTTACAGGTAAAATAAGCTGATAAAAAACAATTTGAAAGGAAAGAACTTTAATGCGAATCTACACAAAAAAGTTATTGTCATTCTTACTGGTACTTGCACTACTTCTAAGCTCAATGAATATTATTTTGTCGGTCTTCGCAGCCGAAACCGGTGTTAATCTTCAACTCAACGGCGGCACTCTCCAAGGTTCTTCTGAAGTTTATTCCGCAGGGGACGCTCTGCCCGACAGCGCAATGATCACAAGGGCAGGCGCCGCCTTCGGCGGTTGGTACACCGACGCCGAATTCACCGGCGACAGAATTTTCACCGTTCCGTCAGATGCAGCCGCGGGAACAACATACTATGCGCGGTGGATATATTACAGTTTCGATTTTGTTAATTTTGATTCATATGATACCGATTCCGATATGACGGCTGTTTGGCTGAATTGGGGGACGGATGTGGCGGATTATTCACTTAACAGCGATTCAGCTCATGCCGCTTCCGGCAAATCAATGAAAATCGACATTAAGCAAGCAAATACAGATGCGGACATTGTAACCCAAACATACAATAATACAAAAAGCGGCGACGGTATTGCTTTTTGGGTTGAATCTGCAAACGGTATAACCGTTAAATTCAGATTTAACGGAAAAAAACAGTACATTTCACAGATTAAAACTGTTCCCGCCGGTAAACATTTTGTTATGATTCCGTGGTCTGAATTGGGTGAATCATTAACAGCGTCTTATTTGTGGCAGGCAGAATTTTTCATTAAAGTTCCGAATGCCGATGAAACGGTTTATCTTGACGATATAGGAACATATGTTGATTATTCCACAAATATAACCTATAATCTTAACGGCGGCAGCTGGGCAGAGGGCTATATTCCCGACGAAGTATATAATAAGGACGAAGGTCTGACCCTGCCGGTTATGAGCGACGTTAATAAAGACGGTTTTGCTTTCGCGGGTTGGTATGATAATGAAGAGCTTATCGGCAATGCTGCATATTCAATACCCGCAGGAACCCTTGGCAATAAAAAATATTGGGCTAAGTGGATATACCACCTTGCGAATTGTGAAAACTTTGAGTCATACGGCACGAATGACGAATTAAATGCAAAATGGCTGAACTGGGCGGATACTAACGCTTCATTTTCTCTTAATACCGATTCTGCTCATGCAAACAGCGGTAAATCAATGAAAATTGATTTTGTAAATGCAAACGCTAACTCTAATATTGCATTACAAGATATTTCTTTCTCAAGAACAGGTGACGGCGTAGCTTTCTGGATAGAATCTGAAAACGGTGCAACGGTTAAATTTACATTCAACACTAAATTCTCGTCCGGTGAAAAAGTTATTCCCGGCGGCAAGCATATTGTCACTATTCCTTGGACTGAATTCGCAGGCGCTTTAAATGTGGACTTGTGGAGAATCCAATTGGCTATCAGAGTGTCGAATGTCAGTGATATGGTTTATGTTGATGATATAGGAGTATATTCCGAACATAACAACTTAACATTCAATACAAACGGCGGCAGCTGGTCTGACGGCTATACCCCGGCTGATGGATATGGACCTTTCGGCATTACCCTGCCGGATTCGGGCGATATTAAGAAAGACGGACTTGCTTTTGCGGGATGGTATGATAATAAAGAATTAAGCGGCAATGCCGTGTATTCAATTGCCGCAGGAACACTTGGCAATAAAGAATATTGGGCTAAGTGGATATGCTACAGTTCGAACTTTGACAACTTTGATTCTTATAATGCCGATTCCGATATGACGGCTGTTTGGCTGAATTGGGGGACGGATGTGGCGGATTATTCACTTAACAGCGATTCAGCTCATGCCGCTTCCGGCAAATCAATGAAAATCGACATTAAGCAAGCAAATACAGATGCGGACATTGTAACCCAAACATACAATAATACAAAAAGCGGCGACGGTATTGCTTTTTGGGTTGAATCTGCAAACGGTATAACCGTTAAATTCAGATTTAACGGAAAAAAACAGTACATTTCACAGATTAAAACTGTTCCCGCCGGTAAACATTTTGTTATGATTCCGTGGTCTGAATTGGGTGAATCATTAACAACATCGTCTTATTTGTGGCAGGCAGAATTTTTCATTAAAGTTCCGAACGCCGATGAAACGGTTTACATTGACGATATAGGAACATACGCTGTTCCGAACGGCATTACGGCAAACTGGGAAAACGGTTTCACACATTCGTATGATGAAAACGGAAAAACCGTATGGAATTACTCAAAAACAGCCGATGACAGCTCATATATAGGCTTTGCGACGGATTATGTGCTTGAAAAGGGCAAGAATTACGTTATAGCCTTTGAGTATAAATATCTTAAGGACGGCAATCTGGCTTGGTCGCTTGAGCCGCAGGCAGTAGGCAGCGCTTTTGATGAAAGCGAAATAATGCAGCAGACCGACGAAAGTAAGCAGACGCTTAACAGCAAAGACCGCAATTCGGACTGGGCAACAAAGAAGATCGTTTTTGCCGCCGACGGTGAAAACAAATATCTCGGTTTCTTCGGTAAAACGGAAGTGGGCGCAGAGTATGATATAAGTATAAAGAACATACGCCTGTATGCGTTGGGCGATGTTGATTTCAACGGTAATATTGACACCTCTGATTTGGCATCTCTTAAAAAGAGCCTGCTCGGCGCTGAAAGCATTATCGAATTTGCCGACGTGAATAACGACGGAAAAACAAATATACTCGATTTGATTTCCCTTAAAAAGATGTTGGCAAAATAAGCTGCTATTAAATATTATTACAAAAAAGGCTCTATAATAAATGTTGTGGTAAGCAAGCAGAGCCTACGAAGAAAAAACAAGATAAAATAAAAAAGTAGAGCATATTTGGAAAGAAACCGTTAAAATGGAAATG